>Ga0181388_1000545_pt1 | contig 12424 bp, 8 predicted proteins | sample 11SPOviralmetaG_FD_130120 | JGI IMG/M metagenome (GOLD analysis project Ga0181388, IMG submission 130120) | Marine viral communities from the oligotrophic San Pedro Time Series (SPOT) site, San Pedro Channel, CA, USA - 11 SPOT_SRF_2010-05-17 | ecosystem: Environmental > Aquatic > Marine > Strait...
AGGTGAAAATTTAGCATTTGCGCCCATATTAAAGGTATTTAACCCTGACCCTAGAGCTGTAGAACCTGATAAAGTTTCTCCTCTGTCTGCTCGACCTGCACATAGTACAGGACTGCTTGGTTCGGATACGGAAGTATTTCTATCATCAAAATCTGGTTTGTTTAAACATATAAGGGGCTGTCCATCTATATAAATATCATATAGTGCTTCTATTTCTCCTTCACAAATTGCATAAACAATATAAATAGTATCTGGGTCACCAGAAGGTGTATCAGCAAAGACAGGAATAGCTGGAACTTTACGAACACCATAAACAACAGGTAAGTACTTTGCTGACATTTCAATAGCAAGTTTTACATCTCTATCACGAAACTTCTCTTCCATTGACATTTGAACTTTCTTTTTAATTCCAAAAAGTCCATGACTTGATGTTTTTAGTTTTGGTTCAAAATACTTTTCTTGATAAGTTGCTAATACATTTACACTTGTGTCTCCATGCATGAATCCCATATCATATGAATAATCTGGTTTGAGTGCTGCGTCTTTCTGAGGTGTTCCTTCTGTAGTGAGTGCTCGGTGTGTTTCATCAGAAGTCATTCGACCTTGTATTCTACTAAAATCTGCCCAATGACTGTTTAATGTCCATGTTACTCTGCTAGATTTTGAAGGGTCTTCGTTTATGTTTGTTTTTGTAATAAGTCCTTTAAAAATAAGAATACTTGCATTTCCTTTGATTTCTCCAGTTTCTGGATCAAGAAATACTTTATGTACTTCTACATTTTTATTAAGAAAGCTAGGATTTGCTAAATCAGTGCCTCTAGCAGTAAGAGGTCCTTTTATTTCTTCGGATTCTAGTGATAAAGTATATAATTCTCCTGTTGAATTACTAGTAAAAGCATCATCTAAAGTTTCTATTGTTATGTTTTGATTTGAACTTGTGAACCCTGTAATTAGGAATATTTTGTTATGATTTGAACCAGAGCCATCGTTTGCTTCAAGTTTTATTTTGTCTCCCTCTTTGAATCCTTCTTCTACAAAATCAATAAGAGTAGAACAAGTAATAGTACTTCCAGAGAAAGTTAAGTTACCAGATACAGAAGTTCCTAATGTTTCTGCTGCTATTGTTAAAGTCATGCTTGAAGCTTTTGCTTGCATACTTTCTTTATATCCAGTTACTTTTAGTAATTTATTTGCTCGATATATTTGAGAACCATTTGCACTTCCAGAGTCATTTGTCGATCCATCATTAAAACTTATATCTCTTGCTCCATCAGTAAGATATACAAATTTATTTGCATTTGTAGAAAAAGTTTTATTTGCATTGGGTAATTGTGGGCGTTCAAATTTTACAAGATGTGCGTATTCAAACGCTTCATTGTTTATAAGCGTTGTACGAATTGTAGAATTGACGGAACGTTCAGTAGGCATTAGGGTTGAGCCTCCTCTAAGTTAAGTGAAAAAGTATATAGGTTATTTGTGCCTAAGGAGTACTCCCTAACGTCAGAGGATTGAATAACTCTTACAAGTGGAGTAACAAAGTTAAGTGTGCTATTATCTGCTACACTATATACTAAATTTGGTTGACAATATATTCTGTATTGATTTGCAGACGGCGCTGATTCTCCTGAGTAATAATCTGAATTTGTTTGTACTCTTGTAACTGTGTAAAGTTTTGTATGATTGCTATTTGCACTATCAGTGATTGTAAAAGTATCTCCTCGTTTTGGAGTACCTGTTAATGAAGAATGATCTGCTAAAAAGTTATCTTTTCCAGCTGCGTATGCCCCATCAACAGTAAAAGTACCAGAATAAGTTGAATCTTGTGCATCTGCATATTGTGGTAAAGATACAAAGAAAGGTTTTAATCTGCCTTTTTTCTCTGTTAAGAAAGAATAAACTGGTTCAAACTGAGCACGAGTAAGAGGATTATAAGTAATTGCTATTTTTAATCTTTCTCCTACTAAACTACGAGTAACAACTCTTCCACTATTTGTTCGAGACATCATAGTAGGTTGCTCTTTTGTAAAAGTTACAGAGGCAAAGCCTGGCCCATAATTTGCTGCTGAATTTACATTTTGTCCTGCTTCGTCTATTCCAAAAGCAGGATCTGGTAATCTATTTGCAAAACTACTGAATGCTCCCATTATCCGTCTCCTCCATACCCAACATTTACATCAGGTAAAAAATCTTGTCCATAGGAGTTAGCGGCATCTCTAATTGCTCCGACTACTGCTCCTTGATTGTTTGTTAATACTTCTTGTACACTTGCTCCGTCTAGTGCGCTTACATTGAAAGTTAGATTCATACTATTATTTCCACCGAGTGCGTAGTTTGGTATAATTTCTTCTTTTGTTACGACTTCAGGTCCTCGCTCTCCAACTAACATTCCACCATCTGCGTATCCTTTTCTTCCCATTGCTCCACCTGGTGTAAAGTTATTAGCATTGGATCCGACTCCTTGGCTTCCTCGTAAAAATGCAGTTTCTCCAGATGACATTCCTTGAGATACGTCTACTCTATTGCTTCGTTGTCCTCCAACATTTATTTCAGAAGGTGGTTTTGATGCTCCAGAAGAGTCTCCACCTTGGAAAGTTGTTTTCTTAATCAAGGCAACCTGAGCTAAACCAAGAGCTGTAATTGCAGCGGCTAATGCTATTCCTAAAGGCCCTGGCATTGCTGAATAAGCCATTGCTGCCGCTGTTGCAGTAGAAATAATTGCTGTTGCTATTTTGATTTTCTTGTCTTGTTCAAAAGCTTTCTTTTGGATAGCAAGTTTTTTAGCTTCCATTTGTGCTATTTTTGCCAAAGATTCTTTTGATTTACCGTCCATTTTCTTTTCGGCAGAAATCATATTGTCAATTTCTTTTACACGAGATTGAGCAAATCCTTGTTGCGCAGCTCCAAATGCTGATATAGCACTACCGACTGCTTGAGCTCCTGCTATAGCTCCTGCTACTTGTTCGTTTGAAAGACCGATTTTATCAAAAAGTGGTTCTTCTCCCATAACTGTTGTTATGTTTGCTATTGTTTCTGACATATTTGATATTTGTGTAACCATTTGAGTAAGAAACCCTATTGAAGCTCCAAATCCTTCATTTAGTTTTCCAATAGCTTCGCCCATTTGGTTAAACGCTGTTGTAGCAACTGCTGTTCTAGCGGCAACTTTATCTGTTCCTTCGTCCATTTGTGAAAAAGCTGTTATAGTTGTAAATAGATCATCACTTACTAGCCCTTTTGTAATTTCACTTTTTACTTTACTTTGTGCATTTTCTTTTCTTTTCTTGTTTAGTTTGTCTTCTGCGTCTATTACATCATTAACTCTGGCAATAGTTGCATCGTAAGCGTCTAACTCTTCTTGTGTGAAATCTTCAAAGTTAAAAGCTGCAAAAGCATCTGCTTTTATTTGTTTTTGTGTATTTAGGAACTTCTCATGTTGTTTATCAAGTAAATCTTGTTCTTCTTTAGCCAGTGCTTTCGCATTAGATATAGCACGTAAAGTCATTGACATTTCACTTGCTTGAGCTCCTGATAGCGCTGCTCTATATGCCATATCTGAGTCTGCAATACTTCTATTTAATTTTGCTATTTGTTGAGTATTTTTTAAATCTTGTAAGGATAAATTTATTCTAACTTCTTCTATTGCTAATAATTCTTGAGCGGTATCTAATTGCTGATTTTTTAGTATAGTATTTTGTGTTTCAAGACCTGTAATTTGTGCTAAAAGACCTTCATTGTCTTTTGTTTCTGCGGCTAGCTCTTTTAATACTTTTATCTGTACATTATTTGCTTCTATTTCTGCTTCACTTCTATCTTTTGTTAGTTTTAGTGTTCGTGATGCGCCTTCTACACTTAGTTTTTCAAATTGTTTTGCTACTTTTATTGCAGCATCCATTCCTTTTAAAGTTGTTTGTAAGTTAATTGCATTTTTTTGCAATTCTTTAAAAGCTTTAGATAATTCAGGAAGTCTTGTTGCTGCATTCTCTGCTGTTAAACCAAACTTTTTTGCTTGGGTTCCCATTCCTTCTAATATTTCTTCGATTTCTCCTTTATCTGTTGTATCTTTTAGTTGTCCAATTGTTTTGTCCATTGCCTCAAAAGAAGATAGTGCATCATCAAATTTTGTTTTCTTTTCAAATGTTTGAAAGAATTTACCAAAGACTCTTTCATTGTCTGATACTTGTTTTTGTAGACTTACTAGTTCCCCATTTATTTTGTCAACTTCTTTACTTGCGCCTTTGAATAAATCTACTATTTCTTGTACGGATGCCTTCGTTCCTCCGTCTTCGTCTAAGACTATTCCTGCTTTAGTAGCAGTATCTATAATTGATTTTCTTAGAAGTTCTCCTTCTTTGCTTTGGTCTGCGAATATTTCTTTTAGATTTTCTTGGAGTCCTTGTTGTGTTTTTTGTTCAATTTTTAGTGCTGCTTTAGCTCTGTTCTCTATAAGTCTTTCATTAGTGTCTACTTCGCCTGATCCCATTGATCGAGTTTGTGAAGCTCGTAGACGCTTTTCAGTTGCTTCCTGAAGCTTTTCCATTTCTACTTTAGCATTAAGAGATTCATTGGATAGTTCTTGTAAAATACCAGATGTTACTTTAAACTTTTTAATACTTGCTTCGCCAGCTGATACGCCTGTTTTATTAATAGCATTTCTTAGTTGTTCAAACTTTTCGGGCATACTTTCTACAATTTCCCCTAGCCCTTTTAATGCCTTAATAGGAGGATCAACCATATCTTTTACTTTTGTAAAGACAGTACTAAGTACACCAAAAGCAAATATAGCTTGACCTATAAAAGGAATCATGTTTAGTAGTGCTGATCCAAAGAATTTAATTCCTACACTTGCTAGTTTTGCATTTCTTCCTATCATTGGAAACACTGCTGCAAGTTTTCCTCCAGTTGCTGCTGAAGTATTTGCATTTTTTCTAAAGTCTTTGAATTGTTTATTGGCTTCTTTGAAACCACCAATAGGGCCTGCTTGATTAATTGCGCTAAGACCTGTACTAGTTCTATCTGCCATGTCTACTTGAGAAGCAGCTGTATTCATTGCAGGTAAGACATCCATAGCCCCTTTATTTGCCTGTTGTAATTCTTTTAAAGATTGTATTTCTGCTTTAGTTACTGCTATTCTTGCTTTTGCATTCTTTTTTACTGTTTCTGTTCCTTTTCCTTGGGAAGTTTTTCTAGCGGATGTTAGTCTTTTTTCTGCATTTACTAATTCTTTTTTAATTCGTTTTTCATCAACTGACCCTTTCTTTAAGTCTTTTTGAAATTTTTTCATACTTGCTGTAGGTTTTTCAATAGCTAGTATTTGATTTCGAGAAGCCACTACACTTTCATCTGCACTTTCACTTAAAGCAGTTGCAACTGAATGTTGATGTTCTGCAGCTTCTTGTGCTCGTTGAGACATTTGTCCAAGAGCTGGAATCATTGAAGTTAAGATTGTACTTCCAAAAAGTACAAGTCCACCTATCATGGCACTTCCTGATCCTGAGAATAAGTTTGCAATAGGAATAAGTACGGTGTTTATAGCAGTAAGTCCTTCTTTTGAAAGATCAGTAAAAGCTGCTGCTAGTTTATCGTAGGGGTTGACATCAATTGCATCAGCAATATCACCATATTTTTTGGCTCCTTGCTCATTAATTGCGTTTAAAAATGCTTGTTGTCTTTGAAATTGTGTTAACTGATTTGCACTTTTATTCAAAGTAGTTGCATAGGCTTCTGTAGCATCATCAAGACGAACCATAATACCTAATTCATCCAATATTTCTGGTTCTAGTTTGATAGCACCTCGTGTTAACCTATCAAACGCATCATTTAGATTTCTACCAAGAGCTAATGAAGCTCCTCTTGCTACTTTTGCAAGTCCTTCTAAGTCTGCTGATGAGAAACCTGCGGATAACGCTAAAGAAGCTCCTTGTAGTGCTTCTTGGGTTGATAGCGCTTCTCCTGTGATTTCTTTTAATCTATCGACAACAATGCTTGTAGTTCTACCTGACTCATTTGCCATAAAAGTAAAACCTTCAACAAGTTGTTCGAAAGCCGCAGCTTGCCTAAAGGCATTGAACGCTGCCGTTGCGGCAAAAACGTTAGCTGCTAATGTTGCATATGCTCCAACTAGTCCGCTAGAGCCTCCGCCGATTGTTTGTGAAAGTTTGGCAAAGTTTTTTGTGCCGTTTGCTGTTTGAATTAATCCTTGTTTTTGGCGTCCGTAGTTCTTCTCTTGAGTTTTATCAAGTTGTTTCGTAGACTTGTTCGTTTTATCAATCTGATCAGCAAGACCTTTTTGTTTTTTCTGAACAATATCAAAGCCATCAGCAGTTGCTATAACTTTAAATTTAATATCGTTTGATGCCATTAACTTTTTCTTTTCATTCGGTCATACTCAGCTTTTAACTTTTTCTGAGATGTTTCGATTGCTCTACTGTCTAACCACAGTAATAATTCAAATACAAATTCTTTGTTGTGTTCCTCGATTCCATAATGTTTTAATAGAAAGTCGAAGTTTGCATAGTCTTTGCCAATATAACCTATTTCTGGGTAGACTCGGTCTCCCATACTATTAAATATATTCATTGTTATAACGACTAAGTCAGGAAAATCCTCCCAGTCTGGAGGACATTTTTCCCAGTTGGGTTCTTCTCCCATTTGTTCCATCATTGCAAGATATTGGTCTTTTGTCATGCCAATATCTTTATTGTCTAGGAATAATTCAAGTTTCTTTTTTAACTTTTCCTTTGATTTTTGTGCGAAAGTTTTCTAAATCAAAGACTACCTCGTTGAGCCAGTTATCGAACTCACTTGAATTTTCTACTAATACTTGGGCATTTGCCTCTGAAAATTCCATTTCTTTAGTGGCGTCTTGTCCTTCTAAGTCTACAAGTAATAAGTCTTGTAAAAATTCTAATTTTAGTCCTTTCCAATTTTTAACTGTTGATTTTGTAAATTCTTCAACAAATTTTTCATCATTTAGTTCATCTTCAAATTGACGAGTTTTGCGATTAAATTTATTAGTTGTGCACTTCTTACGAAGGCTTGTTAACTCTTTTCTTGATAAATTTGCAAGTTCAACTTCAAATCCATCTAATCCTGGGAATTCTACCCAAGTTGTTTTACTATCTACTAGTAATGATTTTAATTCCATGTTGTTATATTCTCCTAATATGTTATAACGGTTGATAAGTTTGCAGGATTGCCTATCAAACGATAGTCAAAAGCCTGCGTAAATGCGTCTGCTGGAGTAGTTCTTTTAGTAAACATACAGTTTGCTAAGTTTGCATCTAAAAAGGTGCTACCATTCACTACAGTTTTTACACGAACAGTTGTGTCTGTGTTAAAAGTTTGCACTGTACTTGAGTTATTACTAGTAACATATTGAACTATGTTTCCAGATACAACTCTTCTTCCAAGAGTAAACCCAGAAGGATACATTGCATTTGAAGCACTAGTAACTGAAAGACTGCTTTGTAATGTTTCATAAGGTGTCCATTCGATTTCATTTTGAACACTTAGTGTAGCAGATATAATGTTTGAAACATCTGATCCGCCAACTTCCACATCAATAAGCGATAAGGTGGGAGTTCTTGTGGAACTGGCACTCACCAGTGAACCTGGGAGTGAATAAGGAGTTAGACCGTCTAAAGGGTCATATCCATGTCCTACTCTTTCTAACTTTTGAGCCTGTCCTGAAACAGTCAAAGTTAAAGCTGAACCTTTCGCTAAATTAAAATCGCCATTTACCATGACACATTCATTTAATTTAAAAGTGCTTTCGCCAGTTACGATATAAAGGTCAAAAGAATTAACTCTTATTTGCCCCTCTGTAGAATCGTAATCTGTCAATAGACTTTTTACAATTGTTTCATCTTTTTCTGTTGTTAGATGAACTGTAAAACTAAAGTCCGCAGGATTAGCTTTTGTTACGCTTGTTCCTTGAAACATTTTTGTTTGATCGTGCAAAGTCTTTACTTCGTATGCATCTTCCGCAAATGTTTGTGAGAACGATACGTCAGGAGTCGTTTTTAATAAGTAACGACTCCCTCCGTATACGAGGTGTACTTTACTTTCTTTTAGAAAGTTGTACGCAGTTGTCATTGTTATACGCCTAAACTATGATTAGTTGCGTATTGTGAATCTGAGTGAGTTGTTGAACCCTTATATTTTACAGTCATTTCATTACCTACTAATAAGGTTTCTCCATGAGCTGCAAATTCTACAGTTGTAGAAATCAAATCCGCAGTTTCAATTGTTGGCACAGTTAAATGTGCTCTTGGTATATCAAACTCTACTACTGGAGTAGCTGTAGATGCTCCACCCATAAATAAACTCATATCAAATGAGTTAGTTACAAGGTCGGTTGCTCCTGCTAAGTCAGTAAGTAATTGGTTTGATCCGTTGTTTTTTGTATCCAAATAACAAGTTAAAGAACCAGTAATTTGTCTAGCACCTGTGAAAGAACCAATCGGTTTATCCACAAGACCTAAAGTTTCTGGAGTTACATAAGTAACATTATTAGCGATAGTAATTGAACCACCAGTAATATTGATATCATATGTTGTTGCATCTAATCCATTAGAAGATGCTCCACCACCTTGTGCTGCACAAGATAGACTTAATGTTGACAATTTGTTTCTTAAATAATCAGCGTCGTCTGGTCCTACACAGTCAGCATAGTTGTATCCTTCTACATAAGTAGCTGTGTTTCCACCGTTACCTGCAAATCCAGCTGTTCCACCACTTGCTTCGTCTGCATCCATAGCGCCAGAAGTATTAAAAGCACCATACTTGGAAGGATCTTCTAAGTATGTTGATACTTGGTCAATAGTTGTAGCATTTCCAGACCATGTTAACTGAGCAATTCCATCAATAGAAAAGTCAATTTCACATTGGTTTACTTGAGCTTCATTTAACCTATAAGTTGTATTTTCAAGAACAAAGAATATTGAAAGTTTCAATAATTCATGATGCTCTGATCTTTCAAACGATACATTTGCCTCTGAACCATTAATTGTAAGAGCTGATGCTGAAGTTCCTGTTAAAGCTCCTTCTGCAATATCTTTACCTGCCATAGAGGCCCATAAGATATTTTCAACCATATCATGGTCTCCACTTGTTCTCCAACTGTTTGTTCCATGCTTGAAAGGTCTTACATAAGTTCCAAACGACCATTCTGCTGGTGGTAGGGAATCATTGAATCGTTTTGAACCACGGTTAGGTGTAGCACCTGCTTCGTTGATCGTAACATCAGTAGATTCACTTCCTTGTGAAAAACTATATCCGTCTAGTACACCGATTCTAAAAGTATTAGCATCTGCGCCATTACCTTTGAATAGTCCTGTACCAGGTCTTGAGTTATCTGTTGTTGTTGTGCCTGTAACACCTGCTGCTTTTATTACAAAGCCAGTTCCACTTCCAGTTGTTGCGGATTGTGTACAATCAGCATTATCTGCCAATGCATGTCCACGGAAGTTATTTGGAACGTATACTTCTGTAACTGTTCCAGAATTAACTGCTTTTACAATAACTTTTACTTGATCATTACATGTGATAATATCACCGACAGCGTGTCCGCTACCTCCTGTAATTGTATCAAAAGCTACTGGGCAACCACCTGCAGTGTGCACTCCATTCACAGAGCTGACAAATACCTTGGTATTTCTCGATAAATTTAAAGCCATTTTGCTTTCTCCGTTTTTATAATGGAAAGGGGTGCGGCTACATTTTTATGTGCCTTACCTGTTTCCTAATAACGTACAGTGATTGCGATCTCTCCTATACCTAAAGGAGCAATTACTCCTTCATCAGTAGTTATTGAAGTAATAACCATCTCAGTTAAACTAAGATGTGGACTGACCGTATCATCGTACACTAAGGTATCATTGTCGTCTATGACTCTTTCGATGTCCTCTAACAATAATGCCAATTCTTCTTGAGCATCTTCTTCGTTTTTAACGTATGCTCGTATTCCTATATCTAAAAATCTCCACTTGAACTCGCCAGGTTGATACTCTCTTGTTTCATTTCCTGCGACTACACAAACTTTTGGATATTGTTGTATTTCATCCAAAAATATCATTTTTCCTTTTACATTGTCAAATACATTTGTGTTAAAAGGGTGATTTCCGTCTATTAACTTTAACTTTTCAACGATAGCTTCTATTACTTTTTTTCGTTTTGTTCTTGCTACCATTATATTCTCCTAAGTACGAATTTTGTTTCTAGTTGTCTCGTTGCCAACTCTCTTATACTTTTTTCTATAACCTTTCTTGGGTCAAAAGCACTTGGGTATCCGTACCCTCCTTCAAATACTTGATAAGGATCTTTTTGGTAGGTATAATCAATTTGATTTAATCCTGCTCTTGTTGGTATTACAGCAAGTACTTGTGCTGAATTCGCAAACCTACCTGAATCACTTCTTAAAGCAGGTCGTCCCATATTTCTTTCTACTTGATTTCCTAAATCTTTATTTAGTTGTCCTAGTAGTACTCCTGGATCAGTAGCTGCTCTTTCAAGAGGCTTCTTCTTTTGTTGTCCTTTTCTATCAGCTACAAGTTTTTGTTGTAGTGCTGCTTTTAAGAAAGTTCCTCCGCCTATTGTTCTTATAGGAATTTTTCTTTTCTGTTCAAAGGTACCTCTTTTTCTTGGTCCTTTATCGTTTAATTTTGTATTTTTACCTTTAAAATTTACACTAACATTTTTATTTCCTTTAAATCTATTAAAGAAATAAAGACGTAGAGCATCTTCATAAGCCTCGTATTGACTTGGAGAACCTGCTGCTTTCGGGTTTTCTGCAATTTCTAATAATATTGCTTTTAACTCTCTTATTGCGGCTGATTCTGCTTTGGCATCTGTTCTATTTCCACTTTTATCTTGTAAAGATAACACAGGTATAAATTCATTACTAAAGTTGCCTTTATCATCTACTATCATGTTATGTTGAATAGATAGATTTGCAAGTCCTTGAACCTTGCTAATAAGAGCTCCTAGTATGTCTTTTTCAGCTATAGATAAACTGCCACCATGCCGTTTCATTGTAGCCGCTTGAGCTCTAGCAACATCAATCTGAGAAGTTGCTATTCCAAACTGTCCGTGTCCAACTTCAAAAAAGGTAGAGGGACCAAGCTTATCGATTACTTTTCCATCTGGACCTTTTCTTTTTGCATCACGATCTGCAGTTCCTTTAGCATATTTTATATCTTCAACGTTTCCATATGCTTTATCAAGTGCGCCTTTTATTGCACCAGCAGTTTTTCCTTTATTCTTTTTTACTTCAGTTGCTCTTGCATAAGTACCGATAGACATTATAATATCATCTTTCTTTATTGGGGGTACTCCTTCTACTTTAAATGCTTTAGTACCTGAAGTTTTTCTTAGTGTTTGTATTGTATCTTTTACAATTCCTGTTGGAGGACTATTCTTTTCTTCTAATAGTGCTGCCTTTCCTACTTCATCCCACAACTTCTCGAACTTGTCGCTATCCTGAATAACTGAATCGTCTTTTCCTAAACCTGCTGCTTGTTCGAATTTTGCTAATCCTGCTTTAAACTCTTCTTTAGTTATAACAAGTATATGTCCTTCGACTCTTTCGTATTCTTTTCTTCCTGTTTGACGACCTGCTGTTTTTTGTTGCCCAAACTTTTTACTTTTTGGATTTTCTTCAATTATAGCATTTCCATCATCATCAAACTTTAATGCTTTTGCGGAAAGTCTTTTATACTCTTTTACAAAAAAATCTGCAGCTTTACCTAAGTTAGCTGTACCCATTACTTATGGACTTTATAGAAATCTAGTATCCTCTTAATATGGTCTGGGAATCCTATATTTTCTCTCAGACTTGTAGATACAGAGTTCTGTATCGAAGCTCCTGCAATTTGCATTCTGTCTTTTCTTTCGTCTTTCAAATAATATTTTACTAAATCAAAACATGCCAGTTTTAAATCTTCGGGTGTCGAAGCATAACCTGACCTATATATAACTTTTACTGCTGCTCTTCCTTTTGGAAAAGCTTTATCTGCAGTTGCAGTTGTTCTATAAATAGTATCTAGTTCAGTGTCTACTACGTATTCGTACTTACCACTAGAATCTGAGTTACCAGTTATTAGAGTTGTATAAGAGTTATCTTGTCCAGATCTTTCTGCTACGAGAGAGACGCTGACAAGTGGGCTTTCATCCACTAAAATAGCATTTGTATAATCATCAAGAATATCAAAATACTCTGTTTTATCTGTTGAGTAATAATCAACAAATGACGTGCCACAGTAAGTTTTTACTGCTTGACTTATGGCAGGCACTATAACATTAATTTTCGCATTTTCACTTTCTCCAGTGATCCCTGCGAAGTCCTTATACTGTTGTAATGTTACTAAATTTGCCATAATTAAAAGTGTGGGGCGATTAAGGCCGCCCCACGAATCCTGTCTAAGCC
>Ga0181388_1000548_pt1 | contig 12353 bp, 6 predicted proteins | sample 11SPOviralmetaG_FD_130120 | JGI IMG/M metagenome (GOLD analysis project Ga0181388, IMG submission 130120) | Marine viral communities from the oligotrophic San Pedro Time Series (SPOT) site, San Pedro Channel, CA, USA - 11 SPOT_SRF_2010-05-17 | ecosystem: Environmental > Aquatic > Marine > Strait...
AGAAGACGAAGAAATAATACCTGAAGAGGTATAATAAAAAAGGGGCTTAACGCCCCTTTTTCTTTAAGTGTATATTCTCTGATACGCTTTGACATGACTAAAAACACCTGTATTTCTATTAAATACTAATCCCCAAATCCATATCTTATTTCTGATTGCTTTATCTGAGTAATCATAAGGAAATGTTAGTTCATTTTCATCACAAAATTCTTTAATATGTATATCACTAGAAGTTATATATAAATCAGTATGCTCACTTACTGTTCCGTCTGCATTATGTATAAAAGCTAAAAACCCATTATCCCCTATTTCAGAGTCTAATCTTGGAAGTTTTTTAAACGCTTCTGAGTCTATTAAAGATAGTGCGTGAGTATCTGCTATATCTACTACTATTTTTAGTGAAGTAGTTTTAGTTGTTAGGTCAAATTTTAATCCATACCAGTTATGGTATTTTGTATAAGAACAACCATAAGTAGTCTTTATACTAGAAGAAGCTTCTTCCATGTTATATAAAGATATGCTATTGTTATTATATGGCGGTCTATTTGGAGCAAATTCAGAGATTAAATTAGTAGAGTGTGAATCTGAAGTTATATTTGAAAAGTTGTCCTCTAATATTCCTTTTATTCTTTGACCCTCAGTACTATTAATATTATAATCTGTTCTACTATGAGATCCATTCATCCATACTTTATCATACATATTTGATTGTATCATCTGAACGTTACCTAGTCCTGTATTTCTATGAAAAGCATGCTTAACTTTTTTCTTATTATCTAAGTCATTATATCTATCTGCTTCCACAGTTATATATAAATTAGGATATTCTGTGTTAGTATATTTTATTTGCTCGTCATTATTAATGTATTCGTAATTTTCTGCCATTATACTATCTCTATAAAGTGAACCGCGCCATTAGTACCACCAAACCAAGTACCATAAAAAGCCCCACCAAAATCTCCTGCAACAGTCCATGACCATTTTGCATTAGCAAACCCAACACCTCCACTAGCTGTGTAAGTTGCTGCACTTCTCGACAATGTATTGTCGGGACTTCCGCTATTATCAGTTTGATTTTTATAAATATTCATAGTTGTCCACCCTGAATTAGGTGGCGAAGTTGTAGCTAAATCATCCTCAATTATAAAGTCCACAGTTCCCGTTGATACTGTACTACTACTTGCTTCACCTCGTAATCTTATTATTGTAACTGCTCTACTATTATATGTAAGAGTAGCGTCCCCTAAAGAACCTAAAGATCCAGACGAACTAAAACCTGAGTGTGCATACCCATATCCTCCAGCAGTACCAACAGTCATAGTAGTAGTATGAAAACTTCCTGCGGCATATGTTGCTCCATAAAAGTCAGAAAAAGCTATCTCTCCACTAGTAGGTATACTCGCTGTTACATTACTAGTAACAAAAGTTCCGCCTTTGTAGTACTCTGACATCGCCACGGGTGCGCCCCCACCTGCATTGGTTCCCCCAAACTCCTCTGCGATTCCATTATTTGTACCCGAGGTTTGAACAAGTTGAAAAGTTTTTGTACCAGTACCAGAACCTGCTGAGTTTCTCTGAGATAGAGTAAGCTCCCATATCCAAACTGTACAAACATTAGTATTAAATTTATAATCTTTTGCTGATCTATCTAAAGTTAATCCGCCATAAGTTATTTGTTTAAAAGTATTATCAGAATCAGGTATATTTGCCCCTGCTAGTGCTAATATTAAAAACTTATCTGGAGCAGTACCATCAGGGCCTTTTGATCCATCTGCTAAACCTACAGTTACTACTGTTCTTGAAGTACTTGATCCGTCTGTATAAGTAACAGTCAAACCAGAACCCATGGCGGCCAGAGAACCAACATCAGGTCTAACATTACCACCATCGTCCCAGTCTACACCCCAACCTACTGCGTCTTTCCAACCTGTTTGGCCTGAAGCACCTGCATTTAAGTTATACCCATATACAGGTCCTTGCCATATTGTTCTTGTTACAGTTGAAGTTTGGCCTGTATCTGGATCTTCAACTTGAAAATCTCCATCTATATCTCTACTAGTATTGGATCCCGCAGTAAAACTATCGTTAATAAAATAAGTAGTATTTGCTCCTAAATCATCTAATGCTAACTGTCCATTACTAACTAAAGTCATTTATAAAGCCCAAGCAGTACGACACAAAGCCTTTACTACACTATCTTCTCCTTCTAATGATGTAAGGGCATCTTCTGTATACTTAGAAAGAGTTTTACTTCTTGTATTAATAATTGGCAAATCTGCATCATCTTCGTCATCAATGATGTCGTTATAGATTACTACAAAAGTAGGCCATGCAATATTTAAAGTAGTCTCAGCTGCTTTATCTATAGCAGGGTATACCTCGCATCTATGTAATTTAATTGTCTTAGTTATTGACATTTTTTCTCCTTTTTCTTGAGCTTATGCTCATTTTTTAATTATATCAAAATTTTAGTCTCTTGTCAAGATTTATTTTTGATTAGTTAAATCTTGAACTTGTTTTTGAAGTTCTTTTATTTGTTCTTGTTGCTCTTTCATAGCTTCAACAAGTAAAGCTACTGTATTTCCATAGTTAATTGTTTTAATAGTATCGTTTTTATCCTCAAACGATCTTACTTCTTTGATTAAGTCTGGTAATTCTTTTTCAAAGTCTTGTGCTATAAAACCTATAGAACTTCCTTTGTCCTCATCTTTCCAATCAAAAGAAACACCTTGTAGCTTTTGTACTTTTTCAAGTGAATTTTCTAAAGGTTGTATATTTTTCTTCAATCTTCTATCAGAAGTAGTAGTGGTAGAGTACGCTATGATATCTCCTTTTGCATGGAAAGTGCCGTCAGAATATGCTCTTTGTGCATCATTCATAAGCTTTAGAATATCAGGATCAGTTCCTTCATCGCAGTCTATTACCCAACGCCCTCCAGCTGCAATTACTACTCTATCTGCTAAGAATCTTAGATAGGTATTATCATCATCATTATGGTATATGTACTCATTCACTCCCATGTCACCATTAACATCTAATGTATAGGTTGGTGCTCCAGTTTTAATACCAACTTTACCATTCTCTACTATTTTTATTCCATAACTACTAGTAGAGTGAGATGCAATTAATAGCCCGTTGGATGTACTATCCGTACTACCATCATTATCATTTGAAAAGATTAACCCTATATCTCCAGCTACAGCCATTGGATTAAATCCACCTCCACCTAAGTTAGGAACAAGTCTCAACCAGCTTGTTCCATCCTCTATATTAATTGCTCCAGCATTTTCAGTTGATTCTACAACGTGAAGTTTATAACCAGGACTACCTGTTCCTAAGCCTACCTGACCTGTAGCATTTATATTTAAGTTATTTACACTAACACCTGACTGCATACCCATGAAAGCTCTTGAATTTTCTGCTCCAAAGTAAGTTGTAGTATCATCATCGGCAATTATAATACCGGCTTTATTATCTGTAGATTTAAAAAATCCTGGCCAATCGCTCAGACCGGCATTAACTGTAAGTTTATATGGGGCACTAGGATCACCAAGTCCTAGATTACCAATTTCATTTAATCTCATTTGCTCAACAGCATCTGCAGAGCCTGTTCCTGATGGGTGTGTTATAAAGGCTAAACCATTACCGTCACTGTCAGCGCCCCCATCATTTACAGCAGCTATAGCAGATGAACCTGAACCATTACAACTAAAAGATATAGCACCACCATATTCATTTAACCCAGGCGTTGAAGTAGGCCTTAAATGTATACCACCTCTTGCTTGTCCCGAATTAGTTAAAACATACTTATCGCCTGCTACTTCTAGTTTAGCAACTGGGTCAGTATCTCCAATTCCAACTCTACCTATAGAAGCAGTTCCGTCATGTGTTATACTTAATGTTTCATAAAATTGTGGTAATCCATTACTGTCACTTCCAAATGTTTGACCAATACCAACATCACCATTATGTGCCGCCATTACATGTGTACCACCACTAGTACCAATACCAAACGTTAAGCCTCTAGAGTCTGTACCTGGCCTTGATAAGTCTAGAGGCCATGCATAAGTTGAACCACTTAGTAGTGCCGGAGTTCTAATAGCTAATTTGAAGTCTGGAGAACCATCTCCAATTCCTACGTTGCCAGTACTCATAATTCTAAATCTTTCATTTCCCTGGGCGCTAGCACTATGGAAACGCCATACCATATCTCCATTTCCACCATCGTCTCTTAAAGCACCGTACGACCACCCGTAATTAGCAGTGGTACTTGTATCAAATGTCATTCCTACAAAGCCAGTAGTATCAGTTGTATTATTTGCTTGAAGTTTTAAATGAGGAGTACTAAATGCAGTTGTTGCTCCATTTGTCATATTTTGTTTAACAGTTAATTTACTTGAAGCCGAGCCTGATCCTGTTCCTATTCCAACAAATCCTGTTGCACGATCAATACAAATTGCAATATTACCACCAGTGCTATTATTATGGTTTCTTATAAGGAAATTATTGCTACTATTACCATCGGCTAAAAGCGAAAACCCATAATTCAAAATACCTCCACTGCCGTTACTTGCTTCTGAGAATTCTAGTTTAGAGGTATGATTTCCGTTTGTGCCATCACCACCAATTGTAACTGTTGTAGCTTGAGCATTTCCCGAAGCTCCTAGTATGTGCAACTCTGTTTTAGGGTCGCTAATTCCTATACCAACATTCCCATCGGATTTAACAGTGAAAGCTTCAAGCCCACCAGCACTGTTGTTGTGCATGTTAATTCCAAACGTAGGAACTCCGTCAGTACCTTTTCTCATTGCGTTTAAAGTGACACCAAAATTATTAACAGTAGAGGTTGCCATTGAAATACCAGTTCTTCCAGTTGTATTTGTAGTAGACGTGGCCTTTAAGCCTAAATGAGTGTTAGAAAAAGTATCTGATTGAGACCTAGCAACACTAAGTTTATTACCTGGAGTACCTGTGCCAATTCCAAGTCTGCCTTCGCTTGTAACGGTTACATCAGTTTGGCCTTCTCTACCTATTCTTAGATCATCTTCGAAAGCATCTATTCTGTACCATTCATAAGTAGTATCATTATCATTAGTTGTATGTAGTCTTATTTCTCCGCCTTCACTACCTGAGGAACCTCCATAGAGATCAAGAGACCCTGAAGTTGTATTAGCTACTCCTACTCTAAGAGTAGGTGTTTTTATATGTACTAAACTATCTGTAATTGAAAGTCTCTCTGTTCCACTTGTCGCAAACGCTACTGTACTATCTGTTCCAAGATCTAAATAAGTGTCATCTCCCCCAGCAGTATACCATATTTTTCCTCCAGTGGCAAATCTAAATTCTTGAGTAGGATAGGAATCGTTAGTACCCACTGCCATAAAGATACCAGTTTGGCCATATCCCCAACCTGCTTGTGTTGTACCATTACTTAAAAATGCTTGTTTATATGCACCTATTACAAAACTTGTTCTATATCCTGAACCATGTGTATTAGATTGTTGAATCCAAGGCATGTATGTATTTTGAGATACACCACGAGAAGGAACATGAATGATGGCATTTTTCTCGGAATAACCTATACCACTAAGAGTAGTTTCATCATAAGAAGAACTATTATTAATAGTGATGGGCTTATTCATCCTCATCTCAGTATTAAACCACTTAACAACTTCACTATTTCCAGCAACTATTCTTGCTTGATTGTTTGCAGGAAATTGCAAATATGTATCTGTATCACCAGTATGTCTTAACTGATTAGGTATTGTTACCTCTCCAGTAAAAATAGGATTTGCTACTACTGCTTTTAAGTTTAGTTGATTTTGTATATTACTTGTTACACCATCTAAATAATCATATTCAGTTGTCGTAACGCCTGAATCATATAATCCTACAAAGTAATCAATGTGTGCTTTATTAAAATGACCTGTGTGCCATACTTTGACAAGACCACTTCCTAAAGTTGTTGTGGATTCGTCATTGTCTCCTGTAAAATAAATGCCCATTGGATGGCTACTGGCATGGTCGCCATGGTCCGGAACATTACTATCAGCGTCATTTGCATCAAGTATCATCTGCATTGAGCCAGAAAAATCAGTTAGTTCTTTATTTTTGAACTTAATTAATTCAACATTGTTAAGTTCATTACCGTCCATGTTAATATTGCCAGTCATTGTGCCACCAGCAAGTGGTAGTTTAGTACTGTCTGCTACTGTAATACTTCCTGAACCATCAAAAGCTACTCCGTTAATATTTACTGCACTTGTTAATTTATCAGCATTTGGATGATAGTTGTCTGCAAAAGCTCTTTGCCAAGTACCATAACCTGCATTATAGTTTGATCTAAAATATAATCTTGTGTCGGTTGCGCTATATGTTTGATATAACTGAGTTGCATTTCCTGCAGATTTCTGTACTATTAAAGAACCGGCATGTGCATTTGGATAATTATTTCCGGTTGTATCAGCATTAGAAGTCTGATAATAGAAACCTGCGTTAGCTGCTATAAGATCATTTAAGTCTTGAGAGTTACTTAATTCCCCTGCCCTTACTGGGGCAGAATACGCTGGCAGTCTTGCACTACTAAGTTCTCCTGATGTAATTTTTGAAGCTGCGAGACTTGGTATTCTTGCGTCAGCAAACGTACCTGAAGTAGTCTTTGAAGCTGCGAGACTTGGTATTCTTGCGTCAGCAAACGTACCTGAAGTAGTCTTTGAAGCTGCGAGACTTGGTATTCTTGCATCCGCAAACGTACCTGAAGTAATCTTTGAAGCTGCTAGGCTAGCTATTCTTGCTTCGGCAACTGTTCCAGACGAAATATTAGTTCCATTTAATGAAGTAAGGTTTGCACCATTACCAAAGAAACTTCCTGCTTGTATAGTGCCTTCTGTAATATTATCCCCGATTGTAGTTGCTGAACCAGTATTTGTAGTTGTAATAAATCTAAATCTATCACTACTTTCGTCCCAAAAGAATGCAGCATTATGTCCTGTACTACCACGTTCAAATATAAATCCGATATCTTTTGAGTTTGCTCCTGTTAATCCAGAATTTAATTCAATTAAAGAATCAGTAATAGTTGTATTAACTGACGATACAGTAGTTGTTGTTCCATTGACTGTTAAATTATTAACTGTTAAACTGCCTACATTTGTTAAATCATTACTATTTAGGTTTAAAGTTGTAGCCATAACAACATTACTATTAGAAGCACCAAGTGTTAAAGTAACTCCACTAGTTCCTCTTATTTCTCCATTTTGTTCAAAGACAATATCAATATTATTAACGCCATCTCCTACAAAAATGTCCGCATTAGTATCTCCTAAGGATATATCGCCTCCTGGGTTAGTTATTATTAAATTACCACTACTATCTGTTTCAATTTTTGCATCGATACTTGCTGATGAATCTTTGAACTCAATTTTTCGTGATCCCGGGGTTATTAGTACATCATTGCTCATTTAAGTCTTCCTCCTAGTCTTTTTTTCTGTTGTGTAAAACTGTTTCTAAATTGCGGTATTGCATGAGGATTTACACTTCCTCCATTTCCTTGTAAAAATTGTCGTTCATTTACGCTACCATCTAAATAAAAATCAAAGTCTTTAATAAAAAATCCTTCAGTTGCATTTCTATTATTTGACATTACCCCTATTTTATAATACCTACCAAAAGGTTCGGGATTAATTGTTATTTGTACTTCTTCATAGGCAGAGTCAAAGGCACTAGTAAATTGTGTAGTGTACTTTTTTCCTCGAAGCGGTCTATTAGTTGTTGCTGTAAATCCTAATGCATTCTCTGAATAATTGCTTTTAGTATCTATTGCAAAACCAAAAGGTCTTGTCCCACTAAATCCTGAGACTGCTTTACATTTTACTGTAAATCTACCTGTTGTATTTGCGGGTATGTAAATAGTTTCTCCCATTGAAGGGCTATTATCTCCTGATTTATATCTTAAAAAATGCCACGCATCTTCATCTTCATTCCAGTAAGCTTCCCAATAATATCCGTAAACATGGACTCTATCTATTTCATGTTGGTGTTCTACGCTAACTAATGCTGTAGAACCCCCTCCTCTACTATAGTGTGATTGTCTATATTGTCCGCCTTGATTTGAGTCTACGGGTCTATCATTTGTTACTGTTTGATACCCGCTGAGGCTTTGTATAAAACAATCTAAGAATCCTGCTTTTGACTCTATAGCAGATTCTGTTATTGTTCCATACCTTACGCCGGTAAATTTGCATCTCCATATATTTCCTGGATGGGAGTTTTGCCACCCAGCACTTGCATAGTCAGTTGCGTCTATAATACAATTGTGCATATGTCCTCCAAGTCCTTCATCATACTGAGTAACTCGTAATCTATTATTAGAACGACTAACATAATTATAGGAAATATCAAACAAGTCTGAGGAGCCTTCAAATCTCATTCCAAAACTTCTTTGCCCTGCTGACAAATTACCTATAGCACCTTGAAAAGGCTCATAATGAACAGCTATACCATCATCTCCATAAAGTGAGATACAACCTCTTGCTACTGTTGCTCTGCAATCATATAACCAAATACTTCCCCAATCTCTTTCATGCCCTGGATAATGTCTTACTGTTAAACCTTCACACCAACTACCTCTGTGTAAAACTGGTATTGTTTGTGTATACGTTACAGGGGGGCTTTGTGTTTTATTTTGTCCTCTTAATACAACTCCAGTTCGTGTATTAGTATCACTATCGCCCCAGTTATGAAATTGTATATCCTTTAATACTATACATCTATCATATCCACTTCTGTGTTCGCAATAAAAATGAGCAAAATCAGACCCATCAGTAGCTACAGTATCAAATACAATAGATCTATTAAGTACCGAAACTAAAGAGGTAGCTACTACTTTGTAATTTAATACAGTTGATAATGTTACAACATTTCCACTTATGCCTGAAATAATATAATCAAAACTACCTGTACCGTTCGCAACATCACCATTACTAGGATCTGCATGATCGGTGCTACCTGAAGCTTCTGATCTTCTTTCAACAAATATCCTGGCTCCCACAAACATTCCACTTGTGCTTGAAACTGTAATACTTGATGCGCCACTAGCTGATTCTGCTGTTGTTACTGTTGCCATCTTTCTAACTTTTGAAAGTGCCGGGTGCGGTTTAAGTGACCCGGCTCTATAAACTGTTGTCCCAACTACACTTCCAGTAACTGATGAGTTTAATACAATAGCATTATTAGTGTAGTTTATACTTGATATTGTTTTTATATTTCTATTTGACCCTGTCCCAAAAATAATTTGCATTCCCTCACGGAATACCTTCGCATTAGACACTAAAAGTTTAGTTCCACTTGCAGAAGTGACCGTAGAGTTTTCAGGCCCAACGTAGTCACGGGTGTATAGCGTGTTACCGCTAATATCATGAATCCAGAATCCTTCATCGTCGTATCTGGTTCCGTCATTTTCTGTTGAAGTTGAAGTGTAATTATTTTGATAAATTTGTACCCAGTCTCCAACACCATATAATGAACCATCTGCTACAGTATGAGTACATACATTTCCATCAGTATCCGCAGTTGTTGTTGTACAATATCCTGTAGGGTTATCTCCTTCAATAATACAATGAGAACCTGCTGAGTTATCAACCTGGAACCCATGATTATCTCCGTTTGCTCCATTCCATGATATTGTTAAGTTATCTTTAAAATGTACAGTTGCAGGTGCAGAACTACTTGAAGTTTCTACTCTTATATTTCCATTCATTTTTAGTGTTGCATTGTCTGCATTTGTAAGTATTCCATTATTTGCTACTTTAATATCTCCAAAACCGTTTGTAGGCTCATTTGATCCTGTAAGTGTTACAGTATGGTTAATAGTAAGAGTATCGCCATCTCCGGGCGTGCTTCCTCCCCAAGTTGAACTTGCATTAAAGTTTCCATTCTGTGTACTGCTATATGCTGCCATGTTGCATCTCCTCTATTTGTGCTGTAATTGTTAAAATTTTATCGTCTCCATCTTCTATAAGTGTAATTACCTCTTCGTATTCACTAAATTGTAGTTTTTCTACGGAGTTATCAGACTTAATTTTTAATTTAATATTCATTGTTCTATACTTAGGTTCGCTCATACTCGACCTCCAATTTGTCTACGTCTTTTCTTTCTGCTTGTATATAATAGAAATAATTTTCACCATTTACAAACACCTTATTGTTTTTTATGTCTTCAACATAAAGGTTCTGTCCACCCCCGATAGCCGTTAATTGTACTGTAATCGAATCCTCATGAACAAGATCCACCCAATAGTCTGGTAGTAGTATAACTTTTTCTTTCGATTTGCCTCGGACATATACCCCATTCTCTGGGCCCTCTAATGATCCATATCTTAATCTCCAGTCTCCTTTCTTCGAAGGATGTTCAATATCAAAAGATTTTGTAGTTGCTGATAATAGTCCTGTTACTGTTACACCTGTTGAGGTTGTTTCTAATTTTTTACTTCCATAATGAAAAAGCTTTAATGAACCTTCAGAGCCATCTGCAAATAAATATGTTGTTAAACCACCTGAACCATCATCTGACTGTATAAAAATATCTTTATCATTTGATAAATTGTTGATATATAAAGTGCCTGTACTGTTTTGAATATATGAATCTGTGGCATCGTGATAAATCTGTAAATCTGAAGAATTACCAAAAGTAGCTCTTACATTGTCATTAAAGGCTAATTTTTGACTGGCAATCATTTGAACATTACCACCGTCTAATGTTAGATAAGTTGCATCTCCACCGGAACCATCATCAGCTTGAAAGAGTATGTCTCCATCATTAGTTTGATTTCTTATATATAAATCACCAGTCTGATTAGTTATTAAAGAGTGTGAGCCATTGTGATATAATTGTAAATCATTGCCTGCACCAAAATAAACTCCTTTAGTGTCAGGTAAGTGTATATCATCATGTGGATAAAGTTTACCGATATGCATTTCAGATGTTGGATCATTTGCCGTATCGAAAAGTGTTGTACCTGTTGTAAGTGTTCCAGCTGTTAAAGTTCCTGAGTCACTTACACTAGTACATTGTCTCCAAGTTGTTTCTATATAAGTTTTTGCATAGTCTACGCAAGTTGCCCAAACATACATATTTCCTGCACCATCATCAATTAATCTTACATGTACCAAATCTCCTGTCCCTTCTCGATCATCATGTTCATACCACCAAGTTCCTCTTGCAGTTCCACTTCTTTGTGCAAAATGAAAATGAATTGCACAGTTGTTTGTTGATGAGCCATAGTCATGTGCAAATCTTACTATACCTTCAACTCCTCCATCTGCATTTGCACTATTTTCTATTTTACCTAATAGGAAGCTTCCTCCTGCATCCCCAGTGTCTAAATGATATTGTCTTAATTTAACATTTGTATTATCGGCTGAGTAAAGGCCAGTTTTTAAATGCATTTTTCCTTGATCTAACTCAAGACCTGTAGTTTTTAGCGTTAATTCGTATGCAGTACTTCTTGCTCTCTGTAAAACTAAATCTTCGTCGTAAGAAGCAATAATACCAGTGTTAACTTGAAGTCCTACATTAAAATAAAAATTACTTCTATCAGTTTGAATATGTGCATGACCTGTATTTGCTGGCCCAAATTCTATATAACCATTTCCAGTATTATGTTTAAGCATATCTCCTGCATGCATTGAGAGATAGTTAGTACTAGAACCACTTAAATATAGGTTTCCCGAAAGAGTAGCGTTACCTGAACTGTTTATTACTAAATGAGATGAACCATCTGTAGCATCAATAAAACTAAAAGCACCTGCGTCATTAAAATCTATTCTTGATTGATTATTACCGTTTTCATCTTGGTATCTTACTTGTGCTGAAGCCGCACCCTTTAAATTTAAAATAGGTATACCACTAGGATGTGTTGTGACTATGTCAAATGTTGGAATTGATGAAGAAGTAGATACTGTTAATCCAGTACTATTGATAGTTCCAGTTACACCTAAAGTAGAGCCATCAAACGTGAGATTTGCTTCCGCATTTGCGTTTGTTCCATCTCCTGTTAATACTCTATTGTTTACGTTGTTTGAGATTGATACGCCACCACTTTCTGTAGCAAAGGTTAAGTTTCCTGAGCCATCTGTTTGTAGTACTTGGTTTGCGCTTCCGTCTGCTGTTGGGAATGTGTATGCGTTGTTAAATTTAACTCCGCCATTGTCTATAAATTGAACTGAAGGATCTGTACTTGCGCTATCATAGAAGTTTAAATTTCCACTTACATCTACTCCGAATCCCCAGCCTTCTGACCCACTATTTTCTTGTATATTTATGGCTTTATTATCTGAAGCTGTTTTTATTCCCA
>Ga0181388_1000550_pt1 | contig 12337 bp, 8 predicted proteins | sample 11SPOviralmetaG_FD_130120 | JGI IMG/M metagenome (GOLD analysis project Ga0181388, IMG submission 130120) | Marine viral communities from the oligotrophic San Pedro Time Series (SPOT) site, San Pedro Channel, CA, USA - 11 SPOT_SRF_2010-05-17 | ecosystem: Environmental > Aquatic > Marine > Strait...
CTTCCTCTTCCTCTTCCTCTTCGTGTTCCTCCTCTTCCTCTTCCTCTTCGTGTTCCTCCTCTTCCTCTTCCTCTTCGTGTTCCTCCTCTTCCTCTTCCTCTTCTTGTTCCTCCTCTTCCTCTTCCTCTTCCTCTTCTTGTTCCTCCTCTTCCTCTTCCTCTTCCTCTTCCTCTTCTTGTTCCTCCTCTTCCTCTTCCTCTTCTTGTTCCTCCTCTTCTTCTTCCTCTTCTTGTTCCTCCTCTTCCTCTTCCTCTTCCTCTTCCTCCTCTTCTACTTCCTCTTCTTCTTCCTCTTCCTCTTCCTCTTCTTGTTCCTCCTCTTCTACTTCCTCTTCTTCCTCCTCCTCCTTCTTATCTTCCTCTTTAGGCGCATCAGAGTTACGAAGAACCCAAGCATCATCATTGTCACGATCAATTTGTTCTTGAATATGCTTCATAGTCTCACGTTCATCTACTTTTGTAACTTCAACTTCTTCAGTTTCTTCCTCCTCTTCTTGTGAAACTTCAACTTCGTCCTCTTCTTCAGTTTCTTCCTCATTTTCTTGTGAAACTTCAACTTCATCCTCTTCTTCACATTGTAATTTTGTATCATTTTTCTTAAATGATTTGTATTGTTCAGCCCATTTATCATCATACTTAGTTCCACAAAAAGCACATTCATCATCGGGGGCATTGTCATTGTATACTGGTTCATTCAATTTATAATCAAAATTAGTTCCACAACTACCACACGTATAATCATCATTTTCATCTACAACTTCAACCTCTTCCTCTTCCTCTTCCTCTTCCTCTTCCTTTTCCTCTTCAATTATATCATTTGTTTTTACAATATTAATTATTTTCTCTTTTTCTTTTTCTTTTTCTTTTTCTTCATTAGTAAGATCTATAACATTTTTTTCCTCAATATTAATTTTAATAGATTCGTTAATTTCATTTTTATTAAATAAATCTTTATAATATTTTAATTCTTTTGTTAATTCTTGAACTTTCTTTTTATAAAACTGCACTAAAGGCAACATTTCAATCACCTCCATATTTGTTCTACATTCTTCATATCTTTCTTCTTTTTCTTTTTTTTCTTTTTCAATTTTTGTAGCAAATTTTGTAATAACGTTTTTTATTTCATCAACGCAAGTGTCTAAATTCATCATTTTGTCTAAATATATTAAAATATTTGTGTTTAATATATTTTTCAATTTTTATTTTTAATAGTAAGTTAACTTACTTTTTTTGTTTACGTGTTCCAGATTTTCTAGGTTTCTTAGCATCACTTTTCTTGAATGCTTTGAATGTTCCCTTTTTAGGTTTATAACCAGCCTTTTCAAGACGTTTATCCTTCTTAGCACTTTTATGTTTAGAAGCAGAAACAATACGTCCAAGTTTATTTTTGTAAAGTTTAGGTTTTGTTAAACCACCTGTTGTTTCATAAGCTGTTCCGTGCCATACTTGAGCACGACTACCTTGAACCATTTCAAATTTTTTTCCTTTTACATTATATTTACCATCGGGTCCTTTGTTAAAACGAGCCATTATAATATAGATTTAGATTTTATTTATTACTTAATTAAAATTTATTTTTTGGTGGAACAATAATAGTAGGATTTATACCAACATATGTATTACAACCTTTACCAACATTTCTTATATTTCTTTGAGCCATATGTATTTTATGCGACGCATTAAAATATGTATTATTATTACGTTCAAATATTACTTTTGGTGGACAATATTTACAATTAGCATATTGTATTTTAAGAATATTTATATTTATTGTTGCATTTTGTGATTGCGAACCATTTGGAGCTACTAAATAATATTCTATTGTATCAATTCCATTAGAATCACGATTAGGTCTATATATAAAATTTTGCGGTGATATTTTAGTAAAATCTCCATATTTAGGATTTCTAATAAAAATCATTGTAAGGTCATCAACATTTCCTTGTTCATATTTATTATTTAATTTTATTTCAACTTCTAAATTTTCAAATGTTTCTACTTTAATATCAAATGCTTGTGGTGGTATAATTGGTATTATTATTTCTAAAATTGTAACATATATGGTTGCTATATTAGAACTAGAATTGCCATCAGTTACATAATACTTAAAACTATCTGAACCATAATAATCATTATTTGGTAAATAATTTACATTAGCATTATTTAAAGAAACAACACCATTTGTAGGTTGTTCATATATATGAAATGTCATAGATGGGTCATAACTATCAACATCTTGATATGTTAATGTTTTATTAAAACCCGCAGTATTTTCATAAATTGTTTCAGATAAATCATAAACAATTGGTGGATCATTAACTGACAATATAGTTAAATTTACAATTGAATTATTTGATGTAGATTGTGAATCTTGAACATTAAAAATAAAACTAATATCTCCAATAAAATTTAATTCAGGTGTATATAATACAGATATTTTATTAGTACTTACTAAAGTGCCATATTTAGGATAAGTTAAAATATTGCATGACAAATCCGTTAAAATGTTATCTATATCATTAAAAGATAAATCAAATGTTATTGGAGTATCTTCATTTGTAAAAATATTCATATCATATGATACAGGAGTATCATTTACAGGAATAATATTAATATTAACAGATACAGATGTAATATCTTCGCCATTATTATATATTTCTTCAAAAATAAAACCATCATTATTATTAGAATTTAATTCCGGTGTAAATATTATATTTGGGTCATTAAAAATATAATCACCTCGTGGAGGTTGAATTATGTTAATCGAAGAATCTATTTCATTAGTTTCATTTCTTAAATTAAATTCTGTTATTGTATCTTCAATAGCATTAATTTGAATTAATCTTGAACTAATATATTCTGAATAAATAAATAAATCAGTTGGCATAACATTACCTATTATATCTGTAATATTAACTTCTTGAGTAGTTGCGACAACGTGAGGTTCATAATCAGTTTTATAAGAAAGTTCTATAATATCACCAATGTATACTTTTCGCGTATTATTATTATAAACGTAATAATTCTCTAATATTGTTATTTCAAATGAACCATAAAGTAAATAACCATTCAAACTCAATGGCAAAAATAAATTTTTAATATTATTTCCATAAAAAGCGTGATAACCAATATAATTAACACTTATTGGTAAAACTAAATTTTCTATTTTTGAATATCTGAAAGCGCCCAAATTAATTGTTGTTATTGAAGGAGGTATAAATAAATGTTGCAAATTTTTATACATAAATGCACTTGAAGGTAATAAAATATTAGAGTTATTATTAGTATAAAAATTATAATTTCCATTAAAAATACCTCCAATAGTTGTTATATCATTAGGTATGTTTAAATTATATTGATTTATGTAATAAATTTTATTAATATTAGTTATTTTTTCAACATTAGTAAAATAAAATGCTGAATCACCTATAGTTCCTACTCCATTATTAAATATTATTTCTACTAGGTTTGTTGAACGAAAAGCAGCTGCTTGTATATTGTCAATTTTGTAATCAAATTTTAAAATTTCAAAATTTATATTTTTTAAAAAAAGTCCTGGACTTATTATATCGACTTCTTTACTTATGTTTAATATTCTGTTTGAATATGAGTCATATGTAATATAAGAATAAATATTTTTATTTTCATTAGTTAATCTAATACCATTAATATCAATTGATACATTTTTAATTTCACTTGAAACACCATTATGTATATAATAATATTGAAAAGAATCAGTTCCACTGAAATTTTTTTCAGGCGAATAATAACATATATTATTTTGAATATTATAACCAACATCATAATTTATACTTGAATTTTCAATTACAAAACTTATTGTTCCATTTAGGGCATTAAAAACACTAGTAGACATAAATTCTATAGCATTTTCTTGTGAATTTCTAAATATATTAATAGATATATCTTCAATTTGTGGTGTTCCCATTGTATAATATAATAATATATATATTATTATCTTCTTTTTTATTTAAGATAAAAATTGAAATAATATAAATATAAATAATTATTATTAAATAGATAAAAATATGTCAAACAATTTAGCTCAACAATATCAAAAGAAAACGGATAAGCAACATATCCTAGACAACCCCGATACTTATATTGGTTCAATTGAAAATGTTGTTCAGGATTGTTATATTTATGATGAAGACGATAAGAAAATTATTTCTAAAGAAATGAATTATATTCCCGGATTATATAAATTATTTGATGAAGGTATTGTTAATTGTAGAGATCACGTTGTTAGAATGGATCAAAAGATAAATGATGAAAAGGAAGGTGTTAAGCATTTTCCTGTTAGTCGCATTGATATAGAATTTAATGATGATGGTTCAATAACAATGCTAAATGATGGAAATGGTATTGATATTGAAAAGCATCCTGAATACGATATTTGGATACCTGAAATGGTGTTTGGTCATCTTCGAACGTCAACTAATTATGATAAAACTGAAAAAAAGATTGTTGGAGGTAAAAATGGTTTTGGATTTAAACTTGTATTGATATGGTCTACTATAGGTAGCGTAGAAACAATTGATCATATTAGAAAACTTAAATATACTCAAACTTTTGAAAATAATTTAGATATAATTAATAAACCAACCATTACAAAATGTTCTGCGAAACCTTATACTAAAATTACTTTTAAACCAGATTATAAAAGATTTGGAATAGAAAAATTATCAAATGATATGAAACAATTATTTATAAAACGTGTATATGATATCGCAGCAATAACTAAGAAAACTATTAAAATAAATTGTAATAAAAAGCAATTAAATATTAAAACATTTCAACAATATATTGATTTATATATTGGAACAAAAAATAATCATGAACGTGTATATGAAGAAACAAATGAACGATGGAATTATGCGGTTTGTATGAGTCCAACATATGAATATAATCATGTTAGTTTTGTAAATGGTATATATACATCCAAGGGTGGAAAACACGTGGAATATTTAACTAATCAAATAACAAAAAAAATAATAGCATATATTGAAAAGAAAAAGAAAATAACAGTAAATGCGAATGCTATAAAAGAGCAACTTATGGTATTTATTCGTTGTGATATTGAAAACCCTTCGTTTGATAGTCAAACAAAGGATTATATGAACACACCTTCAAATAAATTTGGTTCTGCTTGTAATATTCCAGATAAAATTATTGATAAGATTGCAAAATTAGGTGTTGTTGATGCTGCGTGTGCTATTAGCGAAATTAAAGATAACAAAGCTGCTAAAAAAACAGATGGTAATAAAGCAAAAAATATACGAGGTATTCCAAAACTAATTGATGCAAATTGGGCAGGAACATCAAAATCAACACAAAGCACTATTATATTTTGTGAGGGAGATTCAGCAAAGGCAGGAATTGTTTCTGGTCTATCTTCTGACGATAGAAATGTATTTGGTGTATATCCTATGAAGGGTAAGATACTTAATGTTCGTGGGGAATTATCAAAAAAAATATTGGAAAATAAAGAAATTATAGAAATAAAAAAAATTCTTGGTCTTGAAGCGAATAAAGAATATAACGAAGATAATTTAAAAAAATTGCGCTATGGAAAGGTGTTATTTATGACAGATCAAGATTTAGATGGTTCACATATTAAAGGGTTATGTATAAATTTGTTTCAGTGTCAATGGAGCAAATTATCTAAAATAAAGGACTTTATAGGATTTATGAATACACCTATTCTTAAAGCGAAAAAAGGTTCACAAACAAAAATATTCTATAATGATGGTGAATATGCAAAATGGAAAGAGAATAGAACTGATTTAACTTCTTGGAAAATTAAATATTATAAAGGTCTTGGAACAAGCACAGGCAGCGAATTTAAAGAATATTTTAAAGAAAAGAAAATTGTATATTTCAATCACGAAAACACAAATTGTGATGATGCAATAGATATGGTATTTAATAAGAAAAGAGCAGATGATAGAAAGGTATGGTTAGGTGATTACAATCGTGATTTATATTTAGATACAAATGTTACAAATGTTAGTTATAAAGATTTTATTGATAGAGAAATGATACACTTTTCAAAATATGATTGTGATCGTTCTATTCCAAATATGATGGATGGTCTTAAAATTAGTTTAAGAAAAATTTTATATAGTGGTTTCAAAAAGAATTTAACACAAGAAATAAAAGTTGCCCAGTTTTCTGGTTATGTATCTGAACATTCTGGATATCATCATGGTGAAGCAAGTTTGAATGCTGCTATTGTTGGACTAGCTCAAAATTATGTAGGTTCAAATAATATTAATTTGTTCATGCCAAATGGTCAGTTTGGAACACGTTTGCAGGGTGGAAAAGATTCTGCTTCAGAAAGATATATATTTACATTACTAAATAAAATTACAAGAACTATATTTAATCCAAATGATGATGCTATTTTGGAATATCTTGATGATGATGGTCAAATGGTTGAACCAATATATTATTCACCAATTATTCCTATGCTATTAGTAAATGGTTCTAAGGGAATAGGAACAGGATTTAGCACTGAAATTCCTTGCTATAACCCAAGTGAAATAATTCAGTATTTGCGAAATAAACTTAAAAATAAAAATGAAGAATGTAATTCAATGGATTTCATACCTTACTATGAAGGTTTTAAAGGAACCATCCAGAATCAAGGTTCAAGTAAATTTCTTGTATGTGGTAAGTATAATGTGTTAGCAGAAAATAAGATCCGTGTTACTGAATTACCCATTGGATATTGGACTGAAGATTTCAAACAACATCTAGATAATCTTGCTTCAAATGTTTATAAAAATGGGAAAAAAATAACTCCAATCGTGAAGGAAATAGATGACATGAGTAAAACTACAGATGTTGATATTATTATTACATTTAATGACGTGCACCATTTGAAAATATTAGAAAGTAATACGTGCGACAATGGATGTAATGCTTTAGAAAAATTGTTGAAACTATATACTACAATTAGTATTACAAATATGCATATGTTTGATGCAAATGAAAAATTGAAAAAATATTCAAAAGTAAATGATATTATAAACGATTATTATGATGTTCGTTTAGAAATGTTTGATAAACGTAAACAACATATTATTGGTTATCTAACAAATGAACTTAATGTATTAGACAACAAACAACGCTATATTGGCGAATTATTAGAAGATACACTTATCTTGAAGAAAAAGAAAAAAGAAATTATTATTCAAGAATTGCAAGAACGTGGATATTCAAAAATAGGTGATGATGATGAATATAAATATTTGCTCAAAATGTCTATGGATAGTGTAAGTGAAGAAAATGTTGACCGACTTATTAGTGAATATAAAAAGAAAAGTGAAGAAATGGAGAAAATTAAATCAACATCAATTCAGGATATGTGGTTAAGTGAGTTGAACACTTTAGAAACTGAATATAAAAAATATACACTAGCAAGAAGCAAAGTATAAAATATATTATACACCGCGCAGATGGGGGGGGGAATAAAAAAATATAAATAATATGCAATTTATATTTTTTTAATTATTATCAAATTCTAAATCATTCATAATACAAGACATTAATTCATTAATATAATGATGTTTTCTACATCCCTTATGCATCCTAATACCATATGTTTCATACAAAATTTTTTTGAGTTCTTTTTTTGACATAGCATTATATCGGTGCATTTTACTAATTATTGTTTCTCTCGTTCTCTCCAGAATTGTAATTTCTGTATTTTTATTTTATATTTGTATTATAACATATATATTTAATCAATTTATTATTATTTATTTATTTATTATTGAGAGAAGGAGAGAAAAAAATAAAAAAAAATGTGAAATTGATTAAAAATTTCACATTTTTCACGTACTAATTAATACTTACTTGACCGATATTTTCTATTATTTTCATCATTTTTAACATAATAATGATTTCTAATCATGTTTCCAACATCGCTCAAACAAACAAGTTTGTTGTAATTAACTTGTTTAGTTGGAATCCAACGTTTAAATTTTGGGGTATAAACACACTCCATATATACATATTTATCTAGATCCACATATTTATCAACATCTGTATTTTCAAAATCATCTTCATCATCACTCTCTTCAAGATAATCTAAGTTATCATTTTCTTTTATACGTCTAAATAGTGAATTCATTTTAACACTAGTTTTGCAATCAGGAATATATGCGTAATCCAAATAATGTTCGCTTGACCCTTCATTATAACAATATAACTTATAAATATCAAATTGAATTTCTGCTTTTACTTTGAAAACTGCTTTTAATGAATTAAAACCACCATCAATGCGCGAAAATGATTTTTCCTTTGGCAATATTTTAAATGAACGACCATATCTATTTAATGTAATCTGGTGTAAAGAATATACCTTATATGGAAGATTATGAATATAACTCAACATTTCAGGTTCATTATTTGTCATAAACGGGAGTTGAAAAATGATATTATTTTTGGTAAAACATTCACTTTTAGTTTCATTTTCCAAAATATATTTCAATGTTTGCATTTTTAATACGTTTTTATTTTTGTAAACAAACTTGTTTTTGTAGTAGAATATATCCTCAATACAAAAAAAACGGATACCATCATAATTGACAATAGTTCCATAAAATAATGTATTATATGACAATGAGGTGTCAAAAATACAAGGCACTAATTCTGTATTAGTAATACTTCCGTCTCTATTTTTGGTAACTAAAACACAAACACAATCTTTTTTGTAAAAAGTAAACCAAGCAAATACTTTTGTTCCATATGGAATTGCCATATACATATCATACTGAACTTTCGTATGATCCATTTTGTCATAAGAAAGTTCTACACTAGGAAAACGCTTTTCTAAATCAAAAATAACTTCTTTAGAATTGTTAAATTTTGAATTATTATTATATCTTTTATGCTGGTTCATAATGTATATTATATTATTATACATCACTATATCTTTAAACTTTATTATAATTCAATTAAGCACTTATTATCACCTATTTTTTCATCTTCGTCATCATGTAAAATCTCATTTTTACTATTTTTTGTCTTCTTTTTATTAGGGTCATATGTTATTTTCCATAATGTTTTATCAAATTCTTTATTATCATTATTAGTTTCTATAATCTTATATTTTTGTTTTCTATAAAATGTTTTTCTTTTTTGATATTGTCTTTGGAAAACTTCGTGGGCATCAACAATATCTATAACAACAGGTTGTTCGTGTTTTACTCTCAAAATTCTTCCAACCGCTTGTATAATATCAGTTTTTGGAGTTGCCAACACTAATGTAGTTAATGTTTTAATATCAAGACCTTCTGCTGCCATAGAATATGTTGCAATCACGATTTGCTTTGTTTCACTTATTTTTAAATCCTTTTCTTTCATACCTCCCACATAATAACCAACACTACCATTTGCTATTTTGCGGTGTTCTATTGCATCATATAAGTATTTAAGAAGTGATTTATTATGTGCTAAAATCATAATTTGCTGTTCACTATTTTCACTCAATGTATGAACAATAAAACTTAATATAAATTCACTTCTATTATTATATTTACATAATTTGGTTATCATTGTACTAATTTGTGTATTTCCTCTAAAATCATATTTTATATCATTAAATTCGTCATCATCTACTTTATATTGTAAAGATTTTACTAAAACTGATTGCTCAGATGTGTCACGTTTTTCAACATGTATTGTTTCACCAAGAAACATTTTAAATACTTTACTTAAACCATCTTTACGCTCCATTGTTGCACTCAACCCTAATGTATATGGAGTTACTACTTTACACAATGAATTACTGAATACTTCAGCACCCATATGGTGTACTTCATCAATAATCATAAAACCAAAATCTTTGAAAATAGAAACATCATATTCTTTCATAGATAGTGATTGTATCATAGCAATAACAATATCATTTCCTTCAATATCTATTATTTTTCCTTGCAATTTACCTACCTTTGCTTGAGGCATAAACTCAGCAATCCTTTCTATCCATTGATTCATTAAGAATTCTTTGTGAACTAATATTATTGTTTTAAGACGCATTTTAGAAATTATATCTATTGCCATAACAGTTTTACCCATACCAGTATCAATCTCAAGACATCCGCCTCCAAAATTTTCATATTTTGATTTAACATAATCCATATATTTAGAAACTATACTTATTTGATAATCACGCAATTTACCATTAAAACTTAAGTTTATATTTTTTCCTTTAGGTATTTTTGAATCAACTGAATTAAAATTTTCTAAACCGAAAAATTTAGGCAAATAATATCTTGTTGATGATTCACGATATATTGTAAAAGTTTGTGTTTTTTGCATTGTCATTGCTTTAGGAACAAAAGGTTTAACTGATAATTCACTTTCAATAAACTTTGAAATATCATTTGATATTTCATCTTTATAAATTGTGTATCCTTTTTGACCAATATAATTTTTAGACATAATTTAATAATATATTTATTTATATTTATATTTAAAAAATCAATTTTTATAGTTAAATAAAATAAAATCTATTAGTAAATATATATAGTATGTTAAAAGACTTAATGAAAATGAAAATGCCTTTCGGTAAAGTTGAAATGGTGGTTCTTGCTCTTTATGTAGCATTCTTAATTACATATAAAATGAAAATTCCTTCACTAGTTGCTAATTTGGTTGATAGTGTTTATGGAAATGTATTAGTAGTGCTAGTATTTGGTGTTCTATATATGCAATTTAATCCTATGGTTGGAATTGTTGGTCTTTTAGTTGCTTACGAATTAATTAGACGTTCCAGTAATAGTGTAGTTGTAAAAGAGGTTGTAAGAGAAACACAAAGCGAACAACAAAAAATAAGCGATATGAAGGAAATGAATAAAGACCAGCAAGTTAACAATCCTCCAACATTAGAAGAAGAAACTGTTGGAAAAGTAAAAGATTTTGCTGTATCTAAAGCTAACTCAAGCAGTGTTGAACCTTTACTTCACGATTTACATAACGCAACAAATCTTTAAATCTTTAAGGGTGTGTAAATTTTCAAGTGTCTAAAATAATATGAATTTAAATTTTATAATTTATATTATTATTAATAATTTACTTTTTTGTTTCAAAAATTTTATAACCGGTATAAGCAATACCTAATATTAATGCTGTATTTGTTAAATTTTGATATGCAAACATATTATTCATTGTTGTAAAACCTTCAGTATCAGTAAAATCTACTGTAAATTCTTCTGATTCTTTTTCAGAATCATTTATAATTTTTTTTACTTCTAAATAAATATCATCTTGAACTTTTTCGCTTACTTGTTCTCCTGAAAAGAAAAGGTCATAACCTGTATATGGAGAACCATTATTTTCAACAACAGGTCTTTTAATAGAAATATCAAAATCACTAGGTAAAACATTATCTTTTGTTGTATGAAAGCAAACAACGTGTTCCTTTTTATCATTTTTATAATAGAAATATGGTTTTGAAGGCAATAATGTATTTAATGAAAAAGCACTTGTTGTTAATTTTGGCGTGGAACTACAACCACCACTTGAATTAAATATGTTTACCATTAAATTAGATGATTCTGAAGGTGTTGCTAATGATGTTTCTGTTTTCTTCATAAATGGAATGCAAATTAATAATTTTTCAGGAAGTCCACTTATTTGTTGATGATATATACATACTTCAACATCCGCGCGTTTATTATTAAATAAATGTAATGATGGAGCATAAACTCTCATTTCAGTTTCATTATATCCTAATCCATTAAACGAAACACTTGGTGCTGGTTTTGCTTCATTAAATGTTAATGATAAATAATTATTCCCCTTTTTATTTGTATCTCTATTAGTTGTTGGTGAAGAAACACTATTTTCTAACTGACTATCAGCAGATATTTTAGAAACACAAGCTGAATTAACTTCGGGATAATTATATCTTAATTTACATTTATTTTTGCAATATCCCTGAATAATTGTATCTTGTATATTAACTTTATCATTAATAGGTAGTTCAAAATTCATAACAATATATATATATTATAGTATAATAAAATATAAGTTTTTTAATAAATAATATAAGAATTACTTTATGATTATAATTAACTAAACAAATATAATATTATCATGGAAAATAGTGATATGTTAAAAGTATTATTAATGTCTAAAATACCAAATATATTAGAAAGTGAAACATTGTCAATTAGTATGATATTTTTTATATTTCTTATAATTATTTCTTATAATTACTGCAATAATATTAATATTAAATTTGAAGATATATTACAAGATATATTTTTTGGTGCAAATAAATTAAAATGTAGTATTATTTTTGA
>Ga0181388_1000553_pt1 | contig 12329 bp, 12 predicted proteins | sample 11SPOviralmetaG_FD_130120 | JGI IMG/M metagenome (GOLD analysis project Ga0181388, IMG submission 130120) | Marine viral communities from the oligotrophic San Pedro Time Series (SPOT) site, San Pedro Channel, CA, USA - 11 SPOT_SRF_2010-05-17 | ecosystem: Environmental > Aquatic > Marine > Strait...
AAAAAAGGACAAGAATAAATGTCCAAAACGCCTTTTTTGATTAGATTTTATAAGCTCAAAAAAAACCGATTTTCGGTTTAGATGTTAATGGTCTAATTTATATTTTCAATAATATCATTTTACTCCAACCATTTTTTTTAAAAAATCAGTGAGTTTGATTTTCTGGAGTTTTTTTCTTGCGATATATTAAGGGAAATGACTGACAAAAAAACCCCAAAAAACCCCAAAAAATTTACGTGTCAAAATTGTGACTTTGAATGTATTAACAAAAAAGACTATATGCGTCATTTATCCACTCGTAAGCATAAAATACTTACAAATACTTCTCAAAAAAACCCCGAAAATATAAATGAAAAATTAATTATTTGTGATTGTGGAAATTCATATAAACATCGTCAAAGTTTATATAATCATCAAAAAAAATGTTCTTTTATAAATGAAGATTATGAAGAAAAAGAAACTAATAATAGTAGTAATGGTGGAAATGGTGGAATAGATAAAGAAATACTTTTGCAAGTAATACAAAACCAAAATAATTTGCAAAATATAGTTATGAAACAAACTGAACAAATTAGCGAAATAATCCCCAAAATAGGAAACAATAATAATAATACAAATTGTCATAATACAACAAATAAATTCAATATGCAAATATTTTTGAATGAAACGTGTAAAGATGCAATGCCATTGGTTGAATTTATTAATAATTTAAAATTGTCGGTTGAAGATTTAGATAATACAGGTAAGGAAGGAATAGTAAAAGGATTAACGGATATAATCACAAAGGGGTTGAATGAGTTAGATGTTACAAAACGTCCAATTCATTGTAGCGATATAAAACGCGAAACTTTATATATTAAAGATGAAGACAAATGGATAAAAGATGATAAAGACAAGTCAATGGTATCACACGCAATAAGAAAAGTTAAGCGCGATGCTGATAGATTCTTTCCAAAATGGTTGGAGCAACACCCGAATTGTTGGGAACAAGAAAGTCCTTATCATGAACAATATATGACAATGGTAACAAATAGATTTGGAAAAGGTGAGGAAAATTTCCAAGAAAAGAATACAAAAAAAGTAATAAAAAATATAGCAAAAGAAGTCATTGTAGATAAAGATGATAGTTAATTCATTTAAACTAATAGACTTTCAATTTTATTAATATTTAATTCAGGTAAAATAGCGTGTGATTCCCAAAAATATTTACAATATAACCATTTAAAATCATAGTTAAATTCATTTTCATTTAAATATTCTAACGCATTATTGGGTATGTTATTTGGTAACAAATCATATGATTCTGGCGGAAGAACATATACAAGTTGAGTTAATGGTGAAACACATTTACTAGAAACATTTTTATCAGAAAAAAATGAAGTTTCAAAATATGGTATATTATTATATAAATCTTCAAGTAATGGAGCATAATTATAATTATATTTCCAAGATTTATCAATACAACCTTTTGTATAATATGCAAATGTCCATTCAAGTGCTTCTAAGAAATTAGTGCATATTTGCTTAATTCTAGCATCATTATATTCAATATTAAAACAGGTTGAATAATAACGTGCTTGCCAATTATCTTCATTAGGATTTATAAATATTTCTTGTTCTCTATTTTGGGTAGGTATATTTAATATTTTTGTTTTAATTTCTTCTTCATTATTTGTTGGATAAAATCGTTTAGATAATTTTTCTCTTTCTTTATTTTCGTGAATAAACATATCTCTTTCCATAAGCTGTAATTTTGAAATAAATTTTCTAACATTTTTCCATTGTATAGTATTGTTTTTTGTTAGAAATAAACAATTTTTTGAAAGTGTTTCACAATAGCAATCTTGCAATAAAAATATACCATTTTTTCTAATATTTAAACTAGGAAAATGAGGCATAAAATCATTGCCTAGAAAGAAGCATAAAAATATGTAATCATTTAATATATCATTATTTAATTTTTCACTTGTTTTATTTGTAATATTGTATTGTATTTGAAATCCAAGTTCATTAATATCAAGTAAATAATGTTTATTAACTTCTAAACTTGAATCAATACTTTTAATAAACTCCGGTGTTTCTCTGTAAAGATAAATATTATTGCAATAAGGTAAGTGACAAATACTTAACATGATTAAATCAGCATCCAGACCATATATTAGTGTGTTTTGATTTAAATGATTATTATTTCTTACATAATCAAAAATTTTATGTTCACCTTCTCCCTCACTAGAACAACCGGAAAAAATGAATTTATTAAGGAATGAATTATTTTTTTGAAATACTTTAAAATGATTTGATATGTATTTATCAAGATTTATCATAAATTCTGTTCCAGGTGTGATAGAATTTGTAGACCATTTTGTATTATCATAAATTTCAAATTGTTCAAATAGTTTTTTATTAAAAACTGATTTAAATCTTCTCTGTCTTTGCTGTTCTAATTTAGCATTTGGTGCAACACCATCAAATGCCAAAAAACAATTTGTAGCATTTAATGAAGTTATAATTTGTTCAATCTTTTCACACGATGTTTTATAAATTAACATTTCAAATTGTTTTTTATTTTTAAATTCATCTTTTATTGAATAAAATGAGTCATATATAATAGAATTAGCATCCATATATAAATTATGAACTTTGAAATTATCCTGATTATATGTTTTAATAATTTTGCGATGCTCTTTAATAATATGTGAAAAATAACTAGGTATTCCCATTATATAGTTAATGTATAATGTGTCTATATTTATTTTTTCAATAATAAATAAATACTTGTTAAAAAGTTAAGAAGAAAATAATATTTTCTTTATAGGAATATATCAACAAAGAAAAATGAATATGATTGATATCAAAAATTTGGAAGACGACGTATGTAAAATAGTAATGCTTGTGGATAAGTATCAAGAAATTATTATTAGGGTTTTTAACAATATAAATAAAAGTAAATTAAATAAAATAATATCAATAAGTGATTATGAAAATACATTAGAAGAAATAGATAGTATTTCATTAAAATGTAATATAATAATTGATAATGTTTATTTTACCGAAGATAAAAAACAATTATATACTAAATTACAGGAAGTAAATGATTCTTTATCATTAATAATGAAAAATTATGGCACAATTAAATTGAATGATTTATTATTTGTTTGTTTTGGATTAAGCTACATAAATAGTTTATCAGAAGAAAACAAGGAATTTTATGATGAAATATTACAAAATAATTTTACAGCTATTGGATACAAAACAATAAGTTGGAGTAATTTAAAAGAAAAAACAATAAAATCTAGAAAAGCGAATTCAATATTTGAAGATTTTAATATAGCAGAAGATTCAGCAACATTAGACGTATTTGATTTAGGTAAAGAAACAAAAGAAATATTTTATTTAAAATTATATGGTACAAAAATATGTTTCAGAAATGAAATATCACAAGAAACATTAATAGTAAGGGGGTATTTTGATAATACACCTGTAAATTATATTCAAAATAGAAGAATAATTACAAATAGAAATGAAATATTGGAAAATATACCTGAAAAAAGTGATGTAGATAACAATTATAAATCGTTTGAAACATACGTTTCTTCATTATTATTGAAAGATTTATTAATAAATAAAGCAACTGATCATTATGAAATATTTACAGGTTATATGCATTCAGTAAAAATTTTGAAAAAAAAATCAATATCTAAAATTTGCCGTGAATTTATGGGTTTGGATTTTTTCGAGCAAAGAGAAATAATATATCAGTTATTAATTTTTTCTGAAGATTTTGAATTACAATTTATTGCATATTTATTGTATGATTTATTGTCTTTTAATAATTCTAATGAAGAAAGTGTTGAGCAAGAATTATTATATGATAGTTTACCTAGTGTAATTAAATCACAATTTAAAGGAGCAATGAAAGAAACAATAAAATATACAACAAGATTAACAAATCCAGATATACAAAATAGTTTACCTATAGAACAACGTATTTGCTTATTAAAAACAAATGATAATGTTAAAGAAAAAGCTATGACAAAGTTAAAAGAATTAAAATCAAAATCTGAAGATTCTGGTTCTAAAGCAAGGCAATATTTAGATGGTTTGTTAAAAATACCATTTGGTTTATATAGAGAAGAACCAATTATGGAAATAAGTAATTTGAATATAGAATTATTTAGGAATTTTATACATAGCGATAATTATGATAAAAATATATTAAAATTACACAAACAAGATACATATAATCATTCTGAAGTAATACAAATATCAAAAAAGTATTTAAAAAATAATGCAGAAAAATCTACTAATAACAAAGTATTTAATATTAATACGTGTTATGAAAAAATAAATACTATGTCAGGAATAGAAATAATAAACTTATTTATGAAAATAGAACAAAAAATAAATAAAAATACAGAAATTGTAACAATACCTTACTATTCTAATAATTTTACTAGTTCGGATTTACGCGATTGCTTAACTAGTTGTATTAATGAACATAAAAGTATAAAAGCATTTACTAAATTTTTAGTTAATGAACTTAATTTAGTTTTTAAAAGTGAAATGTTGAGTGATTTGCATAAAATATCAGATAATACAAAAGTAATAAATGATTATTTTCATAGTGTTAGGAAATCATTAGATGAATCAGTTCATGGTCATAAAAATGCGAAAAAACAGGTAGAACGTATTATAGGTCAATGGATAAATGGTGAACCTAATGGTTATTGCTTTGGGTTTGAAGGTCCACCAGGAACAGGAAAAACGTCATTAGCTAAACACGGAATATCAAAATGTTTGAAAGATGGTGATGGAAATCCTAGACCATTCTCATTCATCGCAATTGGTGGTTCTTCAAATGGTAGCACTTTAGATGGTCATAATTATACATATGTTGGTTCAATGTGGGGTAAAATAGTAGATATATTGATGGAAACAAAATGTATGAATCCCATTATTTTTATTGATGAAGTTGATAAAGTAAGTAGAACGGAAACAGGAAGAGAAATCATAGGTATTTTAACACATTTAGTAGATCCTACACAAAATGATACATTTCAAGATAAGTATTTTTCGGGTATTGATTTAGATTTATCAAAAGTATTATTTATATTTTCATATAATGATGTAGATTTAGTAGATAGAATTTTACTTGATCGTATACATAGAATTAAATTTCAACATTTATCAGTTGAAGAAAAATTAACAATTACCCAAGAATATATGTTACCCGAAATATTGAAAAAAATGGGACAAACTGGCAATATAACTATAGCAAAAGAAGTAATAGAATTTATAATTGAAACGTATACGTGTGAAGCGGGTGTAAGAAAATTAAAAGAAATTATATTTGAAATAGTAGCTGAAATAAATTTAGAATTTTTACATAATACAGAAGAACGTGAAATACCTTTTGAAGTTACTATTGATATAGTTAAGCAATGTTATTTAAAAGATAGACCTAAATCAAAGAAAAAGAAAATACATAGTGAAAGTCGCATTGGTATAATAAATGGTTTATGGGCAAATGCTTTAGGTATGGGTGGTATTATACCTGTTGAAATGAAATTTGTTCTAAGTGGAAATCCATTAGATTTAAAACTTACTGGTATGCAAGGTGATGTAATGAAAGAAAGTATGAATGTAGCAAAAACTTTAGCGTGGGATTTGACACCTTTTGCAAAACAAGAACGTTTATTGAAATCTTTTGACGCATCAAAAACACAAGGTATACATATTCATTGCCCTGAAGGTGCTGTTCCAAAAGATGGACCATCAGCAGGAACTGCAATTACTGTTACTTTATTTAGTTTATTAAATGATATTAAAATTAAGAATACTGTTGCAATTACAGGTGAAATAGATTTACACGGAAATGTTACTGCTATTGGTGGTTTAGATTTGAAAATATTAGGAGGAATAGATGCTGGCGTAAAAGAATTTTTATTTCCCGAAGATAATATAGATGATTTTAATAAATTTAAGGAGAAATATGGTGATAAAGAAATAGTAAAAGACATATTATTTCACCCTATTACAAATATTAATCAAGCATTAGAATTCGCATTAGAAAAATAATATAAATATATATTATTACAATGCCAAAAGAACAAAATACAAGTTTAATGAGTAAAATAAATTATGCTTGGCAAACATTTGCGTTATTAACACCCATATTTATGGTACTTAATATTTTATTGGATTCCGTTGTTTATAAAAATATGCAAGGTGTAGTAATATTTTCAGTAATTATATTTATTGTAATAGTAAATGAATTATTATCAAGTTTTAATATTTTAAATGCTGTAATACCAGAAGAAAGAAGTTTAACTTGTGGAATTTTAAATTTTAATAGAAATTATTATATGATGAATAGCACTATTATACTAAGTTTTGTATTAGCATTTTATGGATTAAATATGTTTTTTTATAAAAAATTAAATATTATATATTTAGCATTGTTAAGTTTTTTTCTATTTATGGATATAACTTACTATGTTCTCATATGTAGTAAAGGTGTTAATATTTTTAAACACATATTTGCCAGTATAATTTATGGTGGGGCTATTGGTTTAGCTTGGTCTTATTTCCATTCAATAATTTTTACCGAGAATGATAAAAAATCTAATCCTAATATTGGTTATACTTATAAGGTTTATAATAATGGTCAGGAAGTAGCATCTGGTAGATAATCATAGAATTTTTTAATTTATAAAATAAAAATTTTTTAATTTATAAATTATATTACAGAATCTTGTTCAAATAAATGAAGATTACTCTTCATCCATTTAATAGCATTTTCAATAAATACATTTCTACTAAAACTAGATGTCATTGCTACAATATTTTTAATACTTGATGCTTTTGTCCATTCAGCGTAATATTTGTTAAATGATTTTTTTATATTAGTATTTTTGTATTTATTTAATATTGTAATATCCGCTTTTTTAAAATTTGGATTTTTTTTATTTATTCTACAAGAAACATCATTATGAAAATTAAAAAATATTTGTATTAATTGATTTTTATTTTTCAAATTATTAAAATTTAATTTTAAAAAATGTTCTCTTGCGTGGAAACTACATTCGGGACAAGGTAAATTACATAATATTTGCATTAAAAACTCATATATTGAATTCTTATTCATAAGTAATTTTTTTTCGTCAACTCTTTCACAAAAAGTATGTAAAAAATCCCATATTGCTGGGCCCCATTCTTTAATCATAATAAGATATATTACATTAATATAAAATATTAATAAATAAAAACAAATTAATAAAATTATTATAACTATAATGTCTTTAATGTCAACAATAGAGTTTAATAAACTCTTAAATGAAGATTCAAATAATGAGATAGATGAAAATAATTTTAATTGTAATGAAATATGTTTAATAAGTGGTGAAAAATTAACAGAAAATTATACTACTCTATCTTGCGGTCATAAATTTAATTATATACAAATATATAATGAAGTTAAATCATATAAATCAGGTAAACATAATTTATTAGTAAATCAAATAAAATGTCCATATTGCCGTAATATAGAAAGTAAAATACTTCCTTATTTTAAAATGAATAATGTTTCAAAAATTTATGGTGTAAATTATCCAATGAAATATTCGTTAATGTTGAATACGTGTAAAATAATAATGAAAAGTGGAAAACGAAAAGGTGAACTATGTGGACGTATGTGTAATGGATTATCATGTTGTTATCATAATAAAACAAATACAACAAATACAACAAATACAATAAATAAATAATATAAAAATGATTTTGTATACTAAATATATGGGTGACAATTCAAAAGATCAATTAATTACATCAATTAAAGAATATGTTTCTTTTGATAGACAAATAAAAGAAAGACAAAATGAAATTAAAGTTTTAAAACAAAAACAAAAGGAAATATCAAATAGTTTAATGGAAGTAATGCGGTCAAATGAGATAGATTGTTTTGATATAAACAATGGTCGCATTTTATATAAAAAATCAAAAACAAAGAAGGCAATTAGCAAAGGATTTTTAAATGAAGTATTAGAAAAATATTTTAATGGTGATCGTGATAAAGTAGAAGATTTAGGTAAATATATTTTAACTAATCGCGTTGAAGTTGAACGGGAAACTATAATGTTAAAACCAGATAAAATTTAAATGATGAACACGTTGAAAAATAAGAAACAATAAAGAATAAATGGAAAAATAATAATAATAATAATATATATATATACAATTTATGTCAGAATTCTCGTCCGCCAAACCACCATCGGAGAAATCCGAACCACCATCGGAGGAATCCGAACCACCATCGGAGGAATCCGCTGAAAAAAAGGTTGTCGAAATAATAGGCATTAATTCAGAAGATGAAGATTTGAAAAGTATGGTAAATACAATGGTAAGTGATACAAAAACGAAGGTATTAAGTACACAATATACATTGGAAGTATTTATTAATATTTTAATAAATGCATTAAAGTCGGAAACTATACCAACTAGTCGTACCGCACGAGCCATTCGTGACCTGAGAGATGCTCTAATAAAAAATCCTAATATTGTCTTGGCGCAAAAAATAATAAAAACACTTGAAAATAAAGATAAAAACGATAGTAAAACAAAATGGAATCAATATTTGGAAGACTTAAAAACAAGTTATATGTGCTTAGAACTGAATAAAGATCCAAATGAACAATATAAATTTAGAGTTCTAGCACCCCGTCTGGAGGGAGTTGCAGCTCCAGGACATCATATACGTTTAAATGCATATGACGTATCCGAATTTTTAAGTGGTATAGAGAAGCATATAATTAATGTAGCAAATAATCATTATAATAAAATTAACTATCAACTTGGAGGAAGAAAATATAATAGAAGAAAACATAAGAAGAAATCTCTTGTAAATAAGAGAAAAACTAAGAAGAATTCTCTTATAAAGAAGAGAAAAACTAAGAAGAGAAAAAAATTACCTTCAAAAAAAAAGAAAAACTAGAAAAATCAACTAATAAAATTATTATTGGTATGAACCAATAATAATTATGGGGCGGAGGACAGCAACTTAACATTCTAATAACGGATTGAATTTAAATATTAATTCCTGTTTTGATATGGATTTAGGACCGACTGTATTGTTAAAATCATATGTGATTGTATATAAGTTATTTATATTATCAGTTATAGTTTTTCCATTAGTAAATTTTATAAAATAATGTGATTGGATACTTTTTTCATCAATTTTTCTATCTATTGTTCCAGCATTAACACCAACACGACGAAATGAAATATCTGGATTTTCTGTTTTTTCAACAAACATAAAATTAACTGGTTCTAATTTTTCATTTACAACTCTATTAGTTGTTTTTTTTTCCCAAATTTGAAATATACAAGGAACATTATGTTCTACACCATCTACTAAAAATGATTTATCAGGTAAATCTATTTCAAATATAAGATGAAAATTTAATGGAAATGTTTTTTTTAAGCTATCTTTTTTGAAACTTTTAGGTAATATAAATGAAACACTATCACAAAATTCACAAGATTTTTTTATAAATTTAATTGCTAATGAAGATTGACGACCAAATGGAGGATTACCTATTATATGTATTTTACTAAAAGTTTCCTTGATACTACCATAGTCAAATAGCAAATAATCTTGTTTTATTATTTCGTTATTATCTGGTTCTAAATCATAAAATCTAAAATTACTTGATAATGATTTAATGCCTGTAATAAAAGAACCATTACCTGCACTTGGTTCTACAATTAAATCATCAGTATTTAGGTGTATATATTTTTTAACGAGATTTAAACACAACTCTACAACAATATCCTTTGTGTAATATTTATCAATAGTATTACGATTTAATCCTTTTGTTTGTTTAGTTTCCATATTAGGTATAGTTTGTTGTTCGGTTGAATTGATAATATTTAAATCATTTTTTTCTTTATTTATAATTGTATTTTCAGAAATTATAGCGTTAAGTTTATCTTCAACCGCTTTATCAATTAATACCTTAATTTTATCGGCATTATTTTCGCACATATTTTTTCGTTTTTGGTGTTGAGTATAATGTGATTTTTGGGTGAAAGTTTTATAACATTTGTCGCAACTATAATTAACCATTTTAGTTATATACGATATTAATATTTTATTTTTATATATTAACTAAAAATTAACTAAAAATTAACTAAAATAGTTATTCCTAAATTATTCCACTTAAAAATACAAATTTACATTTTAACTAATCGCGTTGAATTTGAACGGGAAACTATAATTTTACAACCATATAAAGTATGAAAATAAATTGATTTATTGTATCAATTTATTTTTAACTAAAAACAAACAATTAAAAATGAATGTATTAAACTCAACTTATTCTGTATTTTCGTGTGATAATGAACAACAACATAGTAGCACTAATAATGAAAAACGGAAAGCTTTAAAACGATTAAGAGAAATTCAAAAATTGGAGAAATATTTAAATGAAGGTAACAAATTAAATGATGAGCAGATAGAAAAAATAAAAAGTAAGTTTTATTGGGAAAAAAAAATAAATCCACAAATTCAAGAACCTATTTTCACTACATCCAAACAAACTATATACGAACAAAAAAAGAATTTAAAAAAGCAAAAGGCAAAACTAGAAAAAGAAGGGAAGAAAAAGAAAAAGCTATTATTTGAACAAAGAAAAGAAGAACACCAACAAAAAGAACGACACGAAAGAAAAAGAAAGGAAATTGAAGAAGAAAAAGAAAGAGAAAGAAAGGAAATGGAAGAAGAAAAAGAAAGGGAAAGGAAGGAAATTGAAGAAGAAAAAGAAAGGAAAAGAAATGGAATGGAAAAACATAAAAGAATGATTATTTATAATGTGTTAAAAGAAGAATTTTACAAAGAGTCTTTAAATATTGGGGAAAAAAAGGCGCGCAAAAAAATGTGGCTTAAAAATCATCCCGATAAACATCCACAAAGTGAAAAAGAAGAATGGAATTTGAGATCAAGTATTTTAAATAATATTATTAATTAAATTTGGAAATAATAATATAAAAAAATGAAAATAAATTGATTTATTCTATCAAATTATTTTTAACTATATAAACAATTAATAACAATATGGAAATTGCAAATATTATTGATACCCGTGAATTAAATGGCGATTTTTCTGTCATAAATTTAAAAGGAAAAATAATTAATGATATTGATATTAAAGAACAAAAAAAAATGGAAAAAGATAGATTAAAGGAGGAAAAAAATGCTCTAAAAGAAAAAGAAAAAGAAGAAAAACTTATTGCTAAGGAAAAGGAAAAGGCCGAAAAAATTGCTGTTAAGGAAAAGGAAAAGGCCGAAAAAATTGCTGTTAAGGAAAAGGAAAAGGCCGAAAAAAATGCTGCTAAGGAAAAGGAAAAAGCAGAGAAAATTGCTCTAAAAGAAAAAAAACTTATTGCTAAGGAAAAGGAAAATGTAGAGAAAATTGCTGCTAAGGAAAAGGGAAAGGCAGAGAAAATTGCTGCTAAGGAAAAGGAAAAGGCAGAGAAACTTGCCGCTAAGGAAAATGAAAAGGCAGAGAAAATTGCAGTTAAGGAAAAGGAAAAAACGGATAGAATTTCTGTTAAAGAAAAAAGAAAACTGGAAAAACAACTTAAGGAAAATGATGTTAATAAAGACTTAGGAACAAAGAAAAAGGGACGACCACGTATAGAATATAATGTTAAAATATTAGCTAATTCTCAAGAAATTAAAAGTGAAAATGAAGAAGAATCAAATGAAGAAATGTATGAATATTTAGAGGAAGAAGAATATTGTATTCAAATAGAGATTGATGGTATAAAATATTATAAGGATAGAAATGGAATAATCTATGATTTTGATACCCATGTAGAGATTTAAAATTAATAAAATTATAGGAAAAAAAAATCTAATGGTAAGTATATAATATGCCAGGAATTAGAAGTAATCGTTTAATAAATCGCGCCACATGTGGCGGTGACAAAAAGGCAGGTTTAGTGCCTCGTGGTGGTTTTATGATGAGTGGTGTAAATCACGGAACAGTATTAAGCCGTGAATCATCAATTGATGGTGGAAAAATGCCATACTCTTGCGTCGCATCAACAACACGTACAAAGGTAAGCTTTCCTTACTCATTAGTATAAATATAAATAATAATAATAATAATAATAATAACTAATTTTTGTTTATTATTATTAGAGAAAAAAGGAGTAAAACAAAAGGGTGAAAAAAAGTGTGAAGTGAATGTGCGAAAGTATATAAAATGTAACTCAAATTATACTGCAAGTAGTGTAGTGAAATTGTGGAGTGAATAATATACAATAAA
>Ga0181388_1000554_pt1 | contig 12326 bp, 14 predicted proteins | sample 11SPOviralmetaG_FD_130120 | JGI IMG/M metagenome (GOLD analysis project Ga0181388, IMG submission 130120) | Marine viral communities from the oligotrophic San Pedro Time Series (SPOT) site, San Pedro Channel, CA, USA - 11 SPOT_SRF_2010-05-17 | ecosystem: Environmental > Aquatic > Marine > Strait...
AATTACACGATAAAGAGAGTCTTATGTGTGAAGAAGTCAAAGACTTACTTGAAGAATTAAGAGAAAATCAAGAAGAAGATAATGTTAATGAGGAAGATTTTGAGGAAGATTTTGACGAAGAAGAAATTGACGAGGAAGAAGATAAGTAGTAAAAGGATTTATTATGGCTAAAGATATTAAACTATATAAAGATGGGAATGAAGTTACAATTAACGAAACTCAGCTTGATAATTTTTTAGATTTAGGTTGGAAGCAAGATCAAGATAAAAAAGTAAAAACAAAAAAGGAAAATAAAAAATGGCAACACACTTCGGAAAAGAGGGAGTAGTAACTGCTGGTGGCACAGGTATTGGCGAACTAACAGGTTACACACTTGAAACAACTGCTGATGTTGTAGAAGATACACAACTATCAGATGCTGGTAAAACATTTGTAGCTGGAAGAACATCATTTTCAGGAACTCTTGAAATGAGTTATGATGAAACTGATTCTCCACAACAAACATTAACTGCTGGTACAGAAATAGCTTTTATATTAGCACCTGAGGGTAATGCTTCAGGAGATGAAACTTTTACAGGTTCAGGTATTGTTACAGGAATGAGTGTTAATGTTACGTTAGATGGAATAACTACAAGATCAGTTACTTTTCAAGGAACAGGTACACTTACAAGAGGAACTGCTTAATATTAATATATGTCAGTTATAGATAGAGTAAAAAGTCATTTTGAGACTCTACAAACTATTACTATTGAAGTTCCTGAGTGGAAAGACGAGCAAGGTAATCCATCTGTTTTTTATTCAGAACCTTTAACATTAGAGCAAAAAAATGTTATTTTTAAAAAATCAAGTAACTTTCAAGATTTGACAGTTCTTGTTGATTTATTAATGATGAAACTTTTGGTCAAAAATGACAAAGGCGATTTAGTAAAAGCTTTTGAACCATTTGATAAACTTGCTTTACAAAAAAAAGCAGACTCAAATATTATTGCAACAATAGCCAATAAAATATTAGTAGATACATCACTAGAAGAATCTTTAAAAAAGTAAATAGCGACCCTGACACACAATCTTTGTTAGTGGTTGCTGATAGACTTAAATTAACAATCCAAGAGGTATTAGATATGCCTGTAAGCCATTATAATCTTTGGATAGCTTACTTGAAAAAAGAGCAAGATGAGTATAAAACAAGATCATCACTAGCTGAAGCAAAAAGGTATAAAAGATAATGGCACAAAGACTTAATATAGACATAGTAGCAAAAGATAAATCTAAACAGGCATTAAGTAGAGTACAAGGCAGTTTAGCAAAAGTAAAAGGTGCTGTTTTTAATTTAAAAAATGCTTTTATTGGTCTTGGTGCTGGATTAGTTTTAAGATCAATAGTTAAAACAGGTATTCAAATAGAAAACTTAGGTGTTCAACTTAAAGCATTATTTGGTTCTGCAAAAGAGGGTCGTAAAGCATTAGAAATTGTAACTAAATTTGCAAAAACTACACCATTTGAATTAGAAAATATCCAACAAGGTATTACAGCTTTGGCAACTGTAAGAAAACAAGCAGAACAAGCTGGAGTTTCTTTTGAAGAACTTTTAAAAATTACAGGTAATACAGCAACAGTATTAGGTGGAGATTTTGCTTTAGCTTCTTTACAGATACAAAGATCATTTAGTGCTGGTATTGCTAGTGCAGAACTATTTAGAGAACGAGGTGTTACTGCAATGGCTGGGTTCACGCAAGGTGTTAGAACAAACGTACAAGAGTCAATTAAAGGATTAGCAAAAGCATTTGGAACAGGTGGAGAATTTGGTAATTTAATTGAAGAATTATCAAGAACTTTATCAGGAACAATATCAAACTTAAAAGATACTTTATTTATGTTTCAAGTTTCTATTACAAGAGGTTTCTTTTTTGAACTTAAAGAACAACTTGGAGATTTAAAAGCATTTACAGAAGATAATGCAGAAGCATTAGAACATTTAGGAGTATCAATAGGTGAAAAATTTGCTGTTGCAATAATTAAAACTTCAGAAGCAATAAAAGCACTTGTTCAAAATTTTAGACAATTACAAGCTATTTTAGGATTATTGTTAATTGCTTTTGGTGGAATGTTCCAAAAGATTGCTGGTGGTCTTTTAATTTTTGATGATTTAAATAGAAGAATAAAAAAATTAGTAGGAGATGTAGAAGTTGAATTTCAAAAAATTAAAAAGTTTGAACACGAATTATCAATTCCTATTGAAAACATAACTGAAGAATTAGGTTTTACTTTACAGAAAATAAAAGAATTTGAACACGAACTATCTGTTAATGTTCCAACTAATACACAAAAAGTTATATCTAAATTTAAAGAATTGAATAATGATGCTATTAACAAATTAAAAAATGAACTGCACAACATAAGCACTACGATTGCTGAGGGTATTAATTCAGGTATTACTAAAGTTTCAGAAAGTTTATCAAGATCAATAATATTAGGAGAGAAATTATCAGACACATTTAAGAAAATGGCACAGGATATTTTATTGAGAGTTTTAAGTGGTTTTATTGAAATGGGTATTAGATTAGCAATTAATTTAGCTTTAGAACAAAAACAAGTAAAAGCTTTAATTACAAAATTAGGTATAGAAAAACTTATCACTAGAGAAAAAAATGCACAAGCACAAGCAAGTTCATCATCATCAATGGGAAGTACATTCAGTAGTCTTTTATCTTTTGGAAGTAAATTTTTTGATAAAGGTGGTGCAGTATCAAAAGGACAACCTGTTGTAGTTGGAGAAAGAGGTGCTGAAATGTTTATACCAAATCAAACAGGACAGATAACACAATCAGCTAGGGGAACAGGTGGTGGTCCTGTAAATGTTAATTTTTCAATAACAACTTTAGATGCAACAGGATTTCAAGATATGTTAGTACAAAATAGAGGAACAATATCTAATATAATAAACCAAGCTGTTAATGAGAGAGGTGGAAATAATTTAGTATAATGAGTGGTGCTTTTCCTATATCTAATTCTAAATTCTCAACAATGGGCATTAAGTCTATTCAAAAGACTTTAATATCTAAATCAGATAGTGGTAAAAAATTAGCAAGGCAAATAGATGGTCAAAGATTTGCTTTTACAGCAGAAATCATAACAGCAAAAAGATCAGATGTTTATGGAGAACTTATGGGATTTATTATTAAACAAAGATCAGGTAAAGAAAATTTTACAATTATCCCACCTGAAATTGAAGATGCTAGAGGTTCTGAAACAGGAACAGTTCTAGTCAATGGAGTTCACGCAGTTGGTGATACAACAATAGCAATGGACGCATTTGCTGGTGATGGTGCAGGTAGATTTAAGACGGGAGACTTTATTAAATTTGCCTCGCACAACAAAGTATATATGGTTGTTGCAGATGTAACTTCAAGTTCTAGTGCTTCAACTGTAACTATTGAACCACCTCTTATAACAGCATTAGCAGATGACTCAGTTGTAACTTATGACAATGTTCCTTTTACAGTTTATTTAACATCAGATATTCAAGAGTTTGGTGTAGTGGGTTCTGATAAAGATGGTAATTTACTATATAGTTTTCAATTTGATGTTGAGGAAGCTTTATAGTGAAGTATTTGGTAAGACATTGGATTACTGTTGATATGATAGCTGAAGAAGTTATAGATGGAGATGGTGTTGATTTAAAAACAAATAATATAGGAAAACACGAAGAACCATCTGATAAAGCAACTTATATCGTATCAGATTATGTAAAAGTAAAAAGGAGAACAATAGAAGATTATGACGAGAAGTTTAACGACAGCAGTAAAGAACGAACTAGCAACAAATGATATTAGACCAGTACATCTTATCTCAATCGGTTTTAGTAGTCCTGTTAATATTACTGATTGTTCATTTTCACTAACAAGTTCTGTTTCAGGTTCAAGTGTAACTTATACTGCTTCTGATTTCATAATGGGTCTTTCAAATTTCACAGAAGAAACAGATGTAACTAAAACATCTTTAACATTATCTTTATCAGGTGCAGATTTAACTTTTATATCTACTGTTCTTAATGAAAATGTGGTGAACGATAGTGTAGATATTTTTAGAGGTTTTTTAGATGATAACAATGCTCTTATAGCTGACCCTTTTTTATTGTACTCAGGAACAATAGATGCTTTTACAATAGGAGAAAATAAAAATTCTAGCAATCTTAATTTGCAAATTGTTTCCCATTGGGCAGATTTTGATAAAACAAATGGTCGTAAAACAAATAACACATCTCAACAAAGATTTTTTAGTTCAGACGTTGGTATGAATTTTTCGTCAGAGACAGTACAAGATATTAAGTGGGGGAGATCATAATGCAAGATATAATAAATCTATTTAGAAAATTTAACAATTATTCAGACTTTTCAGATTTTGAATTATCTAATTATTTATTTCCAAGTATAAAACTTAATCAATATAAAAAACATTATAATGAAAACAATTTGATTGGTTTTACGAATTGGGCTTTATTATCTGATAAAGCCGAAAATAAAATATTATCTTTTCAACCTTTTAATTACGAGGATTGGAATAGTGGAAATAATTTATGGCACATAGAAACTGTATCTTTAAAAAATGTAAAAAAAATAATTTCTTGGACTAAAAACAACCTTGCAAGTAAATATGGTGTAAATAGACTTGTTAAATGGGTTAGAGTTAAAAATAATAAAATTAGAACAATAAAAAAAGTTTATTCAAAGGATAGTTGGTTATGGGTGGAATAATAAGAACAGCAACAAAGATAATAACAGCACCGATAAAAATTATATCAAAAGCTTTATCTTGGATAGCACCAAAACCACCTGAAATACCTGATTTTGGAACAACCGATTTTGACGATTATGAGACAGGAGTATTATTAAATAAACAATCAAATGATGCTAATATTCCTGTAATTTATGGAACAAGATTAGTAGGTGGAACTAGAGTTTTTATGGAAACTTCAGGAGCAGACAATACTTATTTATATATGTCTATTATTCTCGGAGAGGGAGAAATAAACGACATAACAGAAATTAGAATTGATGATAAAGCTGTAACTTGGGCAAGTGATTTAGCAGATAATACAGCAGTTGAAGTAGGTAGTGGTGATAGTAATTTTTATAAAGATTCAGCAAGTTTAATTAGAGTTGAACCACATTTTGGTTCAGATAGTCAAACAGCATCAAGCTTATTATCTACATTATCATCTTGGGGAACTAATCACAGATTAAGAGGTATTGCTTATTTGGCTTTACGTTTTAAATGGAATCAAGATGCTTTTGGTTCTATTCCAAAAGTTCAAGCTGTTGTACAAGGAAAAAAAGTTGTAACTTTAGCATCTAATTTATCAGAACAAACAGCGAGTTTTTCAAGCAATCCAGCATTTTGCTTATTAGATTATTTAAGAAATGAAAGATATGGAAAAGGTATAGCAACCTCAGATATTGATTTACAAAGTTTTTATGATGCTTCACAGGTCGCTGTAACACAAGTAACACCCTATTCAGGTGGTTCAGATATAAATATATTTGATTGTAATGCAGTATTAGATACATCAAAAAAAATTATTGAAAATGTTAGAATTATTTTAAGAGGTTGTAGAGGTTATCTTCCCTATACAGGTGGTAAATATAAGCTAATTATAGAAACAACAGGCACAGCATCTATCACACTTACAGAAGATGATATTATAGGTGGATTTAATCTTAATAGTGAAAATAAAAACGATAAATTTAATAGAGTTATTTGTAGCTTTGTAAATCCTGATAGAAACTACCAAGTAGATGAAGTTCAATTTCCACCAATAGATGATTCAGGTTTAACAAGTGCAGATCAACACGCAACTATGAAAACTGCTGATGGTGGTTTTCTACTAGAGGGCAGATTTGATTTTCAAACTATTACTTCTCCGTATCAAGCAGAAGAAATGGCAGAAATAATTTTAAGAAGAAGTAGAGAAGCTTTAAAATTAAATGTCAATGTAAGTGGTGATGGTTACGATCTTGCAATAGGAGATATAGTAAATATTACACACGCATCATTAGGTTTTTCTGCAAAAGCTTTTAGAGTATTAGCTGTTAGTTTTAATGAAGATTATACAATGGGTTTAACATTAGTAGAGTATCAAGCTACTCATTATACTTGGGCAAGTAAAGCACAACAATCCTCAACACCAACTACTACACTTCCAAACCCATTTTTAATTCAACCACCAGCAAGTGTTACTTTAACAGATCAATTAATATCTTATAATGATGGTACTGTAATTGTAGCATTAGACATAGCAGTAGGTGCTTCTCCAAATAGTTTTGTATCTTTTTATCAAGTTGAATATAAAAAAGCATCTGACTCAGATTTTATAATCTACGCACAAGGTTCAGGTCTTACACATAGAGTTTTAAATGTAATTGACCAAGAAACTTATGATGTTAGAGTAAAAGCTGTTGGTGTAAGTGGTGCGTCTAGCACTTATGTTACTGCACAAAGAACTATTATAGGAAGTATTTTACCACCAAGTGATGTAACAGATTTTTCTTGTAATATTATTAATGGAGAAGCACATTTATCTTGGGAACAAATATCTGATTTAGATTTAGCTTTTTATCAAATAAGATACTCAACATTAACAAGTGGTGCTACTTGGCAAAACTCAGTATCATTAGTAGAAAAAGTATCAAGACCAGCAACCTCTATCGTAGTTCCAGCTAGAGTAGGTTCTTATTGTATTAAGGCAGTTGATAAATTAGGAAACTTCTCAATCAATGAAACTATTATTGCAACTAATGTAACATCTATTGGAAACTTTAATAATATAACAACTCAATCAGAAAATCCTAATTTTACAGGAACAAAAACTAATTTAACATTAGATAGTAATTTATTAAGATTAACTAATTTAGGGTCTAATGGAACTTATGAATTTGCAAGTGTTATTGATATAGGTGCAGTTCATACATCAAGAATAACAGCTACACTTGCACAATTCGCAGAAAACCCTAGTGAATTATTTGATTCTGAAAGTGGTGATTTTGATGACAAAACAGGTTCATTTGATGGAGATTCTCCAAGTAACTCAAACGCACATTTAGAAATAGCTGTAAGTAGTGATAATAGTACATTTACAGAATTTAAAAATTTTGTAATAGGTGATTATACTGCTAGATACTTAAAGTTTAGATTAGTGTTAATTTCAAGAGATGGAGTAACGACTCCAGTAATAAGTCAAGCAACTGTAACTGTTGATATGGAAGATAGAATACAATCAGGAAATGATATATTAAGTGGTGCTGGAACAAAAACTGTTGCATTTACAAATCCATATAAAACTGCTAATTATGCAGTTGGTATCACAGGACAAGGAATGGCAACAGGAGATTATTTTTTAGTAGAAAGTAAAACAATTAATGGGTTTAATGTTACTTTTAAAAACTCATCTAATACTGTAATATCAAAAACATTTGATTTTATAGCAAAAGGATTTTAATTAATGGCAAATCACGATTATGTAATAAGTAACCAAACTTTCCCAGCAACTAGGACAGATTTAAATAATGCTTTATCTGCTATTGTATCAAACAATTCATCATCATCAGAACCAAGCACTAAATATGCTTATCAATGGTGGTTTGACACTTCTTCAAATACATTAAAGTTTAGAAATGCAGATAATGATGCTTGGGTATCTTTCGCTGTATTTGATATGTCAACTGATACAGTTAATCTAGTAGATAGCACAGTTACTTTAGATTCTTTGTCATCATTATTTCACGATAGAGGTGCTTATGGTTCTTCTTCTGCACCAATTACTTATACTGTAACAGTTGGAACAAAAACAACAGCACACCCTTATAGTGGTGTAGGAAGTTCATCAGCATATTTTTTAGAGGGTTTAGAATCTCCAGCTTTTACTTTAGGTGGTGCTGATACAGCAAAACCTTATTATTATAAATTTGACCAAGCAAACGGAACAAATGCTTCACACCCATTAAGATTTTATTTAGATGCTGGAAAAACAACAGCTTACACAACGGGAGTTACAACGAATGGAACTGCTGGTTCTGCTGGTGCATATACTCTTTTAGCTGTTGATGAATACACACCTAACATTTTATATTATCAATGTTCTTCTCACGCACATATGGGAAATCATTTAAAAGTTATTTCTAGTAAATTAAATTCAAATGGTGTTGCTTTTAAAATGCCAACAGCAGATGGTTCAGCAAATCAAGCTATGGTTACAAATGGTTCGGGTGTATTATCTTTTGCATCTATATCAGAAACTAAACCAACTATAACTTCTTCTAATTTATTTGTAGCACCAAGTTCATCTACACAAATAACTATTGCTGGAACTAACTTTGTTTCTGTTCCTATTGTTGAAGCAATTAACTCATCAACTGGTGCAATTACGAGAGCAAGTGCAGTAACATTTACAAGTTCATCATCTATCAACGCAACTTTTACTCTTGCTTCTGCATCTTATTTTATTAGAGTTGAAAACAATGACGGAAATGCAGTAAGATCATCTTCTGCTATTTTATCTGCTTCTGCTTCACCGACTTTTAGTACATCTGCTGGTTCTATTGGAACTGTATCTGCTGGAAGCACAGTATCTTTAGATATTGACGCTTCATCAGACTCAACAGTAGCTTTTTCTGAAACGACATCTATTTTAACATCAAATGCTAACACACCAGCAACCACGATGAATTTATCTTTAAACAGTAGCACGGGTGCAATAACAGGAACAGCACCTAGCCCAACGGGAGATACTACCTACACGTTTAGTATTAGGGCTAGTGACCAAGAATCGCAAACGGCAGATAGACAGTTTTCAATTACTGTTTCAGTTGGTATAAACAACTCAGGACAATTTAACTAGGAATATATTATGGCAAATACTTATTTATCAAGAACACAAGCTAACGGAACAAGTTCTCAAAAATTTACAGTTTCTTGTTGGGTAAAAAGAGGTGGTTTAACTTCAACCCAAGCAATTTGGGGTTCGGGTTCTGCTACAAATGATGGTTGTGATTTGGTTATGTCAGGTACAGATGAATTAAGTTTTGAAAGTTGGGACGGATCAAATAATCCAAAACTAATAACTACTAGAAAATTTAGAGACCCATCAGCTTGGTATCATATTGTGCTTGCAGTAGATACAACACAAGCAACTGATACAAATAGAGTTAAAATTTATGTAAATGGAGTTCAAGAAACTGCTTTTGGCACAGCTAATTATCCATCACAAAATTATAATTTAGCAGTTAGTACTACAAATGATGTAATGAAATTTGGTGTAGGTGGACAATATGCTACTTCATATTGGAATGGTTTAATTACTCACATTCATTTTATAGATGGACTTCAATATCAAGCATCAGACTTTGGGGAAACAGATTCTACATCAGGAATTTGGATTGCAAAAACTGCACCATCAGTAACTTATGGAACTAATGGTGCTTTTTTAAAATTTGAAAATAGTGGTGCTATGGGTACAGATAGTTCAGGTAACTCAAACACATTTGCAGTAGGTGGTGGAACACTAACTCAGACTATAGATACACCTGATAATAACTTTTGCACAAATAATCCTTTAGATAATTATTTTTTTGAGGGTACTTATACTAATGCTAATCTTACTGTCGCAAGTAGTTCTGCAACAGGTAAATATAGTTATGGAACAACTACTTTTGGAATACCTGATGGTGTAAAAATATATTGTGAAGTAAAAATGGTTTCAGTAACAGGTGGAAGCATACAAGCAAGAACAGGTTTAACTTCTTATCCATCAACTTCTGCTACTTTGGGTGTAGGTAGCACAACTTATACTTATGGCTATTCAGTAGATAGTGGAAATATTGTAACAGGTAATGCTGGTAGTTCTTATGGAAATTCTTTTGCTTTAGGAGATATTTTGGGAATAGCAGTAGATACAGTAAATAATAAATTATATTTTAGTAAAAACGGAACTTGGCAAAATAGTGGTGATCCAACAAGTGGTTCAACAGGAACAGGTGCAGTTTCTATTGCCGATTTAGGAACAACTGCTTCAACTAATTCAGGAAATTATTTTTTAAGTTGGTCAGATGAAAGTAATAGTAATGGTGCAACTTTATCTTGGAATTTTGGTCAAGGATATTTTGGAACAACACAAGTTGCTAGTGCTGGAACTGCACCTAGTGAGGGTGGAATCTTTGAATATGATTGTCCTAGTGGCTACCAATCTTTATGTACGAAAGGTCTTAACAGCTTTTAATTAATATGATAAAAAAGATTTAACTATGGCTTATTCAATAAACTCAAAAGATTATTTTAGCACACTATTATATAGTGGAAATTCAACAGCAAGATCATTAACTGGAGTTGGATTTGCACCCTCATTCGTTTGGATTAAGGAACGAACTTCAACTTCAGACCATATGTTATTTGACCAACCTAGAGGAGTTCAAAAATATATAAGTTCAAATTTAACTAATGTAGAACAAACATCTGCTGGTATGCTCACTGCATTTGGTTCTGATGGATTTAGTTTAGGAAGTGGTAATGACACTAATGATAATGGTCAAACTTATATTGCTTGGAATTGGATAGGAAATGGTCAAGGTTCTTCAAATACAGATGGTTCAATAAACACAACTTACACTTCAGCTAACACAACGGCAGGAATAAGTATTATTAAATATACTGGTACTGGCTCAAATGCCACAATAGGTCATGGATTAGGAGTTGCTCCAAAAATGGTTATGGTAAAACAACTTAGCAATACTAGAGACTGGTCAATTTATCACAAATTTACAAATCCTGACGGAACAGGTGCTCAATATTATATGCACTTAAATAATTCTGACGCAAGAGCTAGTAATTCTGCATTTTGGAATAACACAGACCCAACTAATCAGGTAGTTAATCTTGGTAGCCTTAGTAATACAAATCAAAGTAGTGGAACATATATTGCTTACTGCTTTGCAGATGTGCAAGGTTTTTCAAAAATAGGTTTATACACAGGAAACGGAAATGCTGATGGTACATTTGTTTACACAGGATTTAAACCTGCTTTTGTTTTGGTAAAAGAAACTGGAACAGGAAATTGGATTATAAAAGACAATAAAAGACCAATATATAATCAAAATGATACTTATTTATTTGCTAATACTGCTGATGCAGAATCATCAGCTTCAGTTTTAGGAATGGATTTATTAAGTAATGGATTTAAACTTAGAGGAACTGCTGGAGATATGAATGGTTCTGCAACAGAGATTATTTATATGGCGTTTGCAGATGAACCCCTAGTTTCTACAAATGGTGTACCAGCTACTGCAAGATAATCACAACAGGAGATAATTATGCAATTATCAAAACATTTTAAATTAGAAGAATTTACTAAGTCAATGACAGCTATTCGTAAAGGTATTAAGAATGAAGCTGGAAGTGGAGAAATAAAAAACTTAACTGATCTTTGTTATGGAGTCTTAGAACCTGTAAGAGCAAAGTTTGATAAACCTATTATTGTAACATCAGGTTATAGATCGGAAGAACTATGCGAAGCAATCGGTAGTAAAAAAACATCACAACACGCAAAAGGACAAGCAGTAGATTTTGAGATTGCTGGTGTTTCTAATTTACAAGTAGCATTATGGCTTACTAACAACGTGGACTTTGACCAACTCATTTTAGAATATTGGACGGGTGAAGCTAACTCAGGTTGGATTCATTGTAGCTTTGTTGAGGGTAGTAATAGAAAACAAGTTTTGACATTTGATGGGAAGCAATTTACTAATGGATTACCTGACGCAAAATGGTCAGATGGAAAACTACAAAACTAGGAGAAAATATGAAACTAACTAAGAAACAAAAAAAACTGCCTAAAGGTTTGCAAATGGCAATTATGAAGAAAAAGAAGAAAACTAAAAAGAGGAAATAATTATGGCTTACGGATATTCAAGACCAATGAAAAAGAAAAAGAAGAAAAAAAAGAAGAAGAAAAGATAATGGTTAAAGTAGCATCTATAAAAAATATTATTAAAGACCTTAAACCAAGACAACAAAAAACTATGAGATCACACGCAAGACATCATAGTTTAAAACATATGAGGTCTATGGCACTCGCTATGAAAAAAGGTGCTACTTTTCAATCAGCACATATTAGAGCAATGAGGTCAGTAGGAAAATGAAAAGACGTAGAGTTCCAAAAGATAAGAAAACAGATTTACCTAAAAAATATCTATCAGGACTTAAAGGTAGAAAAAGATCATCAAGAGCAAAATTATTACAATCTATGTCTAGTCTATATAAAAGAGGACAAGTTATTCCAA
>Ga0181388_1000555_pt1 | contig 12315 bp, 4 predicted proteins | sample 11SPOviralmetaG_FD_130120 | JGI IMG/M metagenome (GOLD analysis project Ga0181388, IMG submission 130120) | Marine viral communities from the oligotrophic San Pedro Time Series (SPOT) site, San Pedro Channel, CA, USA - 11 SPOT_SRF_2010-05-17 | ecosystem: Environmental > Aquatic > Marine > Strait...
ATATAACACCGTCTCTACGCTCATACTCAAAACCAACTGGAGTTGTAAACACTTCTCCTTCTCCATTTAAAAAACGTCCAAATTTACTATTTTCACCATAGTTTGCTTGGAAATCCTCATTACTTATCAACCTGTTGTTAACCATCACGTTAGCATCTCCTTCTTTTTCAACGTAGCTTTTTCTACCTTCAGCATGACCATCTTTCATAACGCTTGTATAATAATTAGATATTAAATCTCTAAGCTCATCAGCGTTTTTATTATCAAACATCCAGTCAGTACCATCTTCTATTTTACGTCCTTTATAAAAACTTTCATCAAGCAAACCTCCAGCCCACTGCTCTTCAAAAGAAAGAGAGCTATCGTCACTCGCTAAGTCTGTTGTAGCTATAGTCTGTAAACCTTCATTGCCCGTTACTTTTAAGTTAGCGTTTATAGAACTGTAAGTAGCTTTTTCGTTAAAAGATTTACCTGCTTCTCCAAGCGCGTATGAAGAGCTGTATGTTTCTAAAAAATAAGTTTCACTTATATTGTTTCTATTAATCCAATTACCAGCGTGATCTTTATATAGTTTAGAATTATTTTTTTTACCACCTTTATCAAAACTTATATCACCGTTTTCAGTTATGACAAAAGAACTGTTATCTGTATATATGTTTGTAAAAAAATCTTTTTCATACACCTTTCCACTAGCTAACTGACCGTCATCAAAAGCTTTTCTGTATTCAGCTTTATCTAAGTTAAACACTTTTATTTGATCATCTAAGTTTCTAATTGAAAATTCAATAGCCTTCATTTTATCTATTACTGTCCTATCTTTAGTATTTTCATATATTTCTGCTAATTTAACATACTCATCTTTTTGCTTATTTAAAAAATTTCTAACCACCTGCTTGTTAGAAGCGTTTTCCATAAAGTAAGATTGTTCTAAACCTGGAAAAGCGGCTGAGTATGCCTCCATTTTATTTTCCATAGCCTTTTCCTCTTGTTTAAAAGCTACAAACACGCTTGCCGCTCCACTAGAAAAAGCGCTACCAATATTTGTTAAACCAGCTTCAGAAGCAGCTACTTGAGCTTCTCCTGCTATTAAACCCATGTTAGGCCCGTATGATAATTTTGGTTGTTGTTTTTTTGCCATATTTTATTTATTTTTTGGTGCCACCTGATTCAGTTGCCATTGTTCCTCTGTAATTCCTTGTGCCTCCCAAGGTTTGGGAGTTAAATCTACATTGTCTACTGAAGTGTTACCAAACTGTCCCATTGCAAAACCTGCTGCTAAACCTCCAAGACCACTAGCCACTTGAGATTGACCTAGTTGTACAGCTTGGTTTGCACCTGCTAGCCTTTGTTGTGACATACCAAACATAGTACCTGTTTTTTGATATTCTAAAGCTCTAGCTTGATTAGCGCCTGCTAATCTCATGCCTTGAGCTGTAAACTCACCTTGTCTTTCTAAACCTTGTAATCTACTTGCTTCAGCTGCTCTTGCTTTTTGATTTGCAGCCTCTTGTTGTCCTATAGATGCAGAGGCTTGTGCCGCTGCTTGTGTTTGTTGATTGGCTAGCGATTGTGCCAAAGCAGCTACACCACTACCACCTGCAGAACCTCTAAGACCACCAAGTATATCGGCTCTACCTTGAGCTTGTTGTTGTGACATAAAATCAGCCTGCTGCGTGTTAACACGTAAATCTTCCATAGTGTTTTCCATACCAGCATAAGGATTTTGTACGTCAGCATATATATTACTAGTATCTAATCCTTGATAAGCTTTTTTCATTTCGTCATATCTTGCTTGAGCTTGTCTTTGTTGCTTTCTTCTTCTTCTGCTACCAAAAAGCCCACTAAGTAGTTGAGCACCCGCTGACACCATCATCATTTCTGGAGTTCCAATACCAGCACCAGCACCAGCGCCAGTGCCAAGTAGAGCGCTCAAGTTTTTTACAGGTGATTTTTTCATATTATATTTTTTTACTTTATTATTATTACAGTTTTAGCTGTTTTTTTACTTTAAGACGTTTCGTCGGTTGCGGTTATAAAATTTTCTACATCAAAACTTAGTATACCATCCCAATAAGCTGGATTACTACCAGCACTTATAACCTTAACATTACCAGATATTGTTATTATTCTAGCAGAATTATTAAACGTTAGTGTTTCTCCTGCTTCTAAACTTTGAGCAGAGCTTAGTGTTAATGTTGCTGAAGAGCCAGTATAACTAGCTATATTTGTTACTGTTGGATCTGCTACAGAAGAATCTATATTAAAACCACTAACAGTAGTAACATCATCCATAACACCATCAGCGCTTGCAACCACAACACTTGTACTGTTAAATGTAGATGAAGAAACTAAGCTTGTTGGCTTTGTTAAAGTTACAATCATGTCGGTTAATTCAATGTCCCAACCCGTTAAACTTTTAATACCATCTTGACCAAAACCAACTATTATAATATTGTCACTAGCTAAAGCCGCTGCTTGTTGTTTGTCAAACACGATGTTACCAGCTTGAACAGTTGTAACCGCTTTTGTACCTGCATCTCTTGTTATTGTTGGTACACCTATTTTTTCAAAAGCTTGTTTTTTAACTTTTATAATTCTTTTCTCTGCTTCATACCCAGTTAAAGATGTTACAGCTTCTTCATAAGAAGAAACTTTAGATCCAGCGGTTATATTAGTACCAACCGCTATCATTCCAGCGGTAATTCCATCTAAATTATCTATAGACCACCTATAATAAGTTGATGCACTCACATCTTCCCCTTCAATCGCCCTAAAACCACCTATAGTTCTAGTAGATTTTGTAAAAACATCATTCATAGTAGGATTTCTATTAATTGCAAAAGAGTGTGTACTACCACCCTGTATTGTAAGTGAAAAAGGAATTTTACTAGTAGTAGAGCCTACTTGTGTTGATATTATCGTTCTTTCAGCAATTCCTGCGCCAGCAAAGCCAGCGCCAATACTACCGCTAGAAGCACCAAAGCCAATAGATAATTGCATATCTAAAGTTTGATATATAACTTTTCTAAGTAATAAAGAATCAGATCCCGTAGATGAGTTTATATCTATGCTGTTGTCTGCAAATCTAAACTCATTATAATGAGCGTGTTTAGTTCCGTTTTCTGCAAATAAAAAAACATCATATTGATCAGATCCAGTAAACGTCAAGGTTACACCGTCTGATATAGTAGACGCCGAAGATAAAGAAAACACATTTGTAGAGTCTATAGATGCCACCGTTACATGCGCGGCGTCTAAAGCGGCGTTTCCAGTAACTCTATCACCTACTTCCATTTTCGTTGCAACAGCGGTATCCATCGTTACACTAGTAGCACTACTGACAGCTCCGTTAACAGTATCTGTAGTTGTTGGAGCTGACGGAAATATTATGCTGCCCTTATACTTGTTGTTTATTTTTTTGTTAGCTAGTCTAGTGTTAGCTGTTTGAAACTTGTTTGTTACAAAATTATAATAATTATCACTTTCGTTTTTAATCATTAAGCTAAACGTTCCATCGCCTATTACTGTAAACTCTCTTTTTTCACCACCAACCTTTATGTTTGTAGTGTTTAAATTAAATGATTGTATTGTTCCACCACCCCTGTAGGTTATAGCATGCTCAATATCAGACATTAAAGTTCCATCTGGCATATAATGATAACCAGGTGGTGCTACTAGTCCTTGAGTGTTTACTGTACTTTGTCTAGCGTTAGAAGGCGTGCTTGATGAACTTGATGAATTTGATGAGCCGTAGTGGTATGACATATTTTATTTATTTATTTATTTATTTACTACTTTCTGTTACTTCAGAACTAACCGCGTAAAGCTCAGCTTTAACTTTTGAATTATTTTCAAACTTTGCATCGGCATAATATCCTGATAAATTGCTCATATTAACTACTTGGTTTTTTACAAAGAAAATATAGTCACCTTGTGATGGTAATGTGCCACTGTTATCTACCGTTATAGTGTTATCATTTATAGCTGTAACTTCTCCAACAGTTTCTATTTGAGTAGATCCAACAGCTTCTATTTGAGTAGAATTAAAGTAAATAGTATCTTCAATTTGAAGAGAAAAGTTTAAATCTCCATCTATAGTAATATTATTGTTATCTATACTTTGAATTGTTCCTAGTCCTTGTATGTCGAACGAAGCAAAATCTGTAGTTTTATTAATATCAGATTCTACACCTTTAATGTAATTAAACCATTTACCTTCTTTCTCTATAAACTCAAGTAAACTACCTTTTTTCTTATTAGTTTCAATACCACTAACATGCCAACCGTCTTTATTTGTTAAGTTGTAATACTCGTTGTCGTCTAGATTTTGAATAATTCTAGATTGACTACCTTCATACTCTAACGTGTGGTAAGACTTTATACTGCTCGGCATGTCATTTAACAGAACATTTAAACTAGAGTTTGTAAACGTATCATAAAAAGTATTTCTATCAACGTCTTCAACGTGGTGTTTATATAATTTACCACCAAATACTGTATAATAGTTATTAGCTGTGCTGAGTGCGTTTTCAGGAGCAAAAGACTTGAAACTTACCCAACCTTTAACGCTTTCTTTGTAAGATACTGTTCTGGCTGTTAGAATTAAAGGTAATGAGTTTTCATTTGTTGCTTGTAAAGAAATATTGTACTCATCTTGTCTATCGTCATAACTACCAATGAGTTTGTTTGATAATTTTAAATTATCTCTAAACCAATCTTTCATACCAGCGTTAGATATAGGCGTTAATCCATCCATAGAAAGCCTCATTACAGCACCTCTTACTTTATCAGTAAAATAAGCTCTATAAGCTTCCGATGCAAATGACTCTGGATTTTTAGATATACCGTACTCGCCAGAGTAAGGAATAGCTTGTCCTAAAACGTTATTTGTAGAGGTTAAATTTGTGTTTCCATCAGCATTAAATAAAGCATCTTTATTGGCTAGTATTTTTAATACTCTATCTTCACAAAGAGTTATCAGATCACCACCTTGTCCCCAACCTGCTTTTAGTTTTTGAATACTACCATAAGTAGGGTTTATTTCTTTTGTAATTTTTTCAGCGGCTATAAATTGATTTAAATTATTAACACTACTATTTGAATTATATATACCAGAATATATAAGTCCATATTTTAATTGTTCTTCATAAGGGTTTTCGTCTAAAGTTGTAGAGGCTTTTACTCCATTAGCTATATACGCTAAATTATAAGTATCTCTAATTCTATTAGATTCAACGCCATTTCCAAACGAATAACAGTTGTGCCAACCTAAAGTGTATTTTGTGTCTGGACCATAAAGTGTTTCTTTGATGTAAATAAAAGGTGTTCTTGTTGGGTATTGGCCAGGAAAACCAGCACTAGCATCCCACCCAGTAACCTCAACCGTTATAATACTACCGTCTGGTTTTGTTATCTTTAAATGGCTACCTATTTGAATGTAATCAACACCTACAAGAGGTTCGTCTTGCGTAAAATTTGTAGCTAAAGATAAACGCCAAGATCCCGTTCCACTTTGCCCAGGAAGCATTGCGCCGCCGGTAGGTAAAAGCGCGTAGTCTACGCTATTGACGATCATGTTAATAGGCGTTGCCGCTGGCTTTTCTACGCACTCAACTAAAGAAGTAGCTGGTATTGCTAAATACTTAGTATTCTCCGTTAGTTTAAGTGGGTTATAACCACTAGCTTCGTAATATATATCTAAATCAGTAGTTTCTTTCGGCTCAGTCTCCCAAATAGCAGGATTACTAGGAAACTCAGATTCTGTTTCTAATTCTTCAAGAAATTCTATAGTATATCCTACAGCTAGTAAAGCAGGGTCTGCAAGACCACCGGGTAATTCTACATTTATTCTATTAACAGAGTACTGGCTATAACCATTCATTGCTGGTTGCTGAAAAACCAATGTGTTTCCTGCGGCTAATGCTACGTTGGTAATTTTATGTGGTAGCAAACCTAACGCTGTAGCGCCACTAGTGATGCTATTACTTGTAAACAGTGGGCTAGAGTAACCGGTAAGCGTTAAAATAAAACCTTGAGTAGTACCCGATGCTGGGTATGGATCTATCTTACTTACTATAAGTGGTTCCAATGAGTGTGAACCCGCACCTCCAGGACTATCAAACGTACCGTTTAGCATTGTACTTGCATAACTTGTTAATATCATGCCTTTTGCTATGGAATGCTTACCACCATTTTCATCGCATGTTATATCGTGTATATCTTCAACAAAAACTTGATTAAACAGCATTCCATAACCCGTTATTGTTGCGTATGGCACTGTTAATTTCAAACCTCCATCAATTGGACCTGTAGTACCACCTCCTGTTGGATCCCAATTTATAATACCAGTTTCATCACTGTTTTTAAAAGTTGTCTTATATCCCATACTAAAGTTTGGAGATAATTGAGCAGCTTGAGGCTCATCAGTGCTTGTCCAAGCGGGATACTCACTTGAACTAGGAAATTGTTTTGCTCCATCACTCCATCTTAATCTTCTGTGAAAGTTTACACCACTAGGTTGAATTGTATATATTTCACCTGTAGGATCTTCTCTAAATCTAAATTTAACTGAAGGTGATATTTTCCCCACTAAATCCTTAAACTGCGTACTGTTATAATAAGGACTACCATTATCACGGCCTATATTAAAAAACTCTTCAGTTTTATGGCTATCGTTTTGCATGTCCTGCTCATGATTTTCTTTATCATGATAAATTCCACCCATAGCTATTATCATTGAAGAACTTTGGTTTCCTTGAACTACACCCTGCTCTATGCCATTAGTGCCGTGTACAAACGACCACTCTAAACTATCAGAACCAGTACGCTCACCTGAATAAGGTCCACCGTCAATAAACCACACGTTACCTTTTTCTTGTTCTCCATCGTTGTTGAAAATACCATACCTCTCTCCATCATCAAAACCAGAGTGGTCAGCAGCTTTAAGACTTGTGCTGCTAGGATAATTACTTACGCCACTAGTTCCCGTAAAACTTAACTCACCTTCCCAGTCTGTTTGATTAGTGTCATCAAACCTGTATTGTTGCAGATTATTAGGATTTGATGTTGATTTCCACTTGTAGTTTCTAAAAAAAGGAGCAAAACTTCCAAAGTGTAAGTTATTGTTTGGACCACCAAGACCAGTAGAAGTAGAACTACCAAACCCAACAGTATATATAGGATTAAGATATATACCGTTTGTTTGGTTAGTTAATTCACTAGAGTGTAGTTTCTTTTGATTACTACCCATGTAGTAAAGCTTTTTAGAAACCGAAACTCTATAACTTGTTGATCCTACAGTTTCTGAATAAACGTTAGTGTTAAAAACGTCGTCTTTATTTACTTTAACAAAAAACCTTCCATCAAACTCACTTGTATTTTCTGGAAGATACTTGTATATCCTCACAACAGTATTGTCAACTATTTTTGTTGGACTTAGCCCAGCTGATGGATCATCACATATAAAGTTAACATCATCTCCAAGTTTTTTGTCTAGCTTTATATTATATTTGGCGTCTGCTATATTAGCTGCAGGCTGGCTAATTTCTGCTATTCTATATCTATCTGAAGCACCATCACCAATAGCAAACTCTATATATAAAACGCCTTCTTGTTCTTTTACGTTATGAAGTTCAGAGCCAGCGCTATCTTGAAATGGAGCATAGTTTATTTGAAAACTGTCTCTACCAAGCAACGGGGCGTTATTTACTGTGTTACCAAAAAGACTGTCATCAGTACTTGTAAATGTTTGAGTTTTTTCTTCTAATAATATTTTGTTAGTTTTTATAAAATCTGGAGCCTCTGTTTCTATTGCTAGCACTTTGTATCTAGCCTTGTCTTCAACTAAATTATTAGAACCTACCCCTTTTTTAAGTATTAAAAATGTATCAATATCTATTTTATTTATATCGGAAGAAGGAAAAGATAACCACGCTAATCCATCTCCAGCATCCCACCACCTATCCATAGACATGTTATAATACTCTCCTGAGGTTTCTTTTATAAAAAACTTAAAGTATTCTAAATCCTCAGGAAAAACAGCACTTAAAAATGAAACCTCAATTTGATTTCTTTTGTTAGAGTCTTTTTTAGCTATCTTTTTACCACCAGTTGAATTAGATAAAACTGGTGTTTCTCTACCGTATTTATCAACAAAAACAACCCCAAGTTGGTACTCTCTTAAAGATTTAATAGATTTTACTGTACTTAAACCTTGGTATTCACTAGAAAATTCAACATTTAAATCTGTATAATACTCTTGATTTGTATCTGGTTTTATTAAATTAAACCCTTGAGTGTAATTTGCGTACACAATTCTATTACCACTAACCTCTTGTGCTAACGCTTTTTTAGGAACAGCATCCCAAGGTCTTAATAATTGGTTTGAAGGAAGTATTCTTTTTATTATCTCTGACTTTACAACATATTCGTCATTAGTCCAGACATCGCTATTGTGTTGATTGTTCTTAATAGTATCTACTACGTAAATGTTTGAAGAAGCCTCATCTTTATACAGTATGTCAACAGCTACTACATCTTGACTCTCTCCAATAAGCGCACTAATAGCTGGGTCGGGCTCCAGTGGAATAAATCCAGAAAGCTTAATCTCATTAACATTGTTAACCATACCTAAGTTATAAGCATTTCTTGGGTGATAATCAAAAGAGCCTGGTAAAAACGCTACTTGAGTAAAGGGTGAAAAAGTAGAGTATTCTTTATCTTCGTATTGATACCTATAAGCAAATCTTGGAAACTTATATTCAAATAATTTTTGTTCTTCATTTAGTTTTTCAACAGCATACTTTAACTCTGTGTAGTTTTGTGGTGTAGCTGGTGGAGTACCTTCAAAACCTGTTATTTCTAGCTTTACTTGCGCGTCTTGCACGTCTTGTCTTTCTACAGATATATTTAAAACTTCAAAACTATGGTTTGCACCACCACTCCCAGACTGTATGAAAAATTTTCCAGAATAACTTGCAAGCGTTGAGGTTGTAACGCTAGTGTTAGTATCTAACGTTATAATACTATCGTTCATACCATTTGACAACCCACCTGGAAGACTCCAAGAATGTTGCTGGTTACCCACTGTTTTAATAAAATTAAAACCAGCGGATGATCCAGTTGTCATATTTGCAACCTCGACTCTCACCCTATAAACACCCGCCGCACTACCGATCCCAACAACAAGGGCTGGGGTTGTAGTGTTGCTCAAGTACATTTTTTGAAAATTTGCCGCTGTAGTCCAAACAATTTTAGAGTTGATTGAATCATATGTAATATCAGGGCTGCTCCAAGAATAGCCGAGTGGTCGACTTCCATTTATATTTGGTAAAGTAAGATCGTTGTTAGGCGCTAGTTCAGTAGCAGCATCGTCTGGGTTTATAACATCAATCACTCTAGCTTTTATGCTATAATTTGTTATAGGTGATGGTGGGACCTCGTCGTAGTTAGCGCCTCCAAATTCTTTTAGCACAACGGTATCGTTGTTAGCCCAGTTTAAAGTAAAACCACTATCACCTTGTAAATCTGTTTCTATACGTGTAGAAAACTGACTACCAATTGAAAACTGACTAAAGTCATAATATTGATTTGATGAATTTATAAAAGAAGATGAGTTTTGAGGGTTTGCTCCGCCAGCGGTTAAACCACCTGGATCGGGTGTTATTTTCATTATACCACCATAGGTCTGGCCAGCTATTTGACCTGAAAGTAGCTCTATAGTTGGCGCTATTTTAGGGGATTTTCTAATAACCGTAATGTGTTCTTCTTGTAAATCTATATTAGAATATATATCGTAATCTCTAGACTTGTTTATGAGTCTTGTGTGTATTGTGCCGGAACTATCAGTACCTTCTATACAGCGAGTAATATTTATTTTCTTTGGCTCAGAATGGTTGTCTGTCCAAAGTAACATGTCATCAACTATGTTTACGCCAGTGATTAGTCTGTCAGAACTAAATTTTAAAACATCTCCAGTTAAATCAACTAAAACCGGAGTTGTAGTATCAGTTGTAGAATCATACTCTATTATATAACCTGGATTGCTAACCGCTTCACCATCAACAATAAAATAATATAACTTATCGTTTTTTTCGTCAGCAACACTCCCAACACAACTAGCTGTTGACGGAATAAATTCTTGACCAGCTGGGTTTGTTAAAGTGTTACCTAGTATATTTTGTACAGTACCAACGTCAGAACTTTCTGAGGTTGACACTTGTATGTTCATCGCATCTCTATACTCTCCGTTTGGAACAAGTCTTTCGTCAAGATCCTTATTCATCTTACCACCGGTAAAATTATGCTTAATTTCTGGCATGTACTAGTGTTTTATTTGTTTCGATTTACCTCTTAAAATTTGAGTTAATTCTTCTAACTTAATATTTGATAATCTTAATTTTGCTTTTCTAGTCTCTGCAAACCTTTCTTTTTTAAATCTAGGCGCTAACTGTTGGTGTATTTGTTGAGATGATGTAGATAAAATTGCGTATGCTATATACTTATACATTGCTTCTTCAGCAAATTTATGAACCTGCATTTCATCATCTGTACCAAGACTATCACTTATATAGTCTAAGATTACAGTTTTTCCTGAAATATTAGATGAAAAATGTATTCTTCCTAATCTAGGATCTATATAAAACGATCCGTTAGCTTGAGCGTGTTGAGGATCTAACCCATATCTATTACCGTTCATTTTCCAATAAGTATCATCTTGATAATCGTCTTGATTTTCGGATGGAGTACCTGCTTTGTATTTGTTCCAGGTGGAGGATTCTGCTTCGTTACCAATATTAGCCGATAGACTTGTACTAGCGTAGCTGTTAGTTACAGACACATTATCTATAGTGCTAGTGGTAGTAAATGTGCCATTTAAACCTGAAAACTCTTGATAAGATACTATTAAAACATAAACTTTATCATACGCACTAACATCTACTTTAAGCAACTCTTTTGACACGTCTGTGCCATCACTTGATCTCCACTCTATATAACTACCCACGCCGTTAGGTCCTACGAGATCAAAACTTTCTGGTAAATGATTAGTACCTGAATCAGCGTAGGTTTGGTTGTTTAAGTTTCTAGTGTTTGAATCACCTGGATTTGTGCTTAAACCAAACCTTAAAACACCAGGTCCATTTGTCATATCTACAGCGCTTCCCGTGGCAGAAATATCTACATAATCTTGATCGCTAACATCTATTAACTGCCAGCAAGACATAGCGTGACCCCAACCGCTAGTGTCACCGTGACTAGTTCTAGTTCTATGACCAAAAGTTAATACTTCGCTAAATACTTTAACTGTAGCAAACTGAGTCGCGTAATTGTTAATTTGAGGAATTGCATTTCTTCCCCAAGGTGGAGGAAGTGTTGAAAATTGCAAGGTAGGCGCTGAGAAATCACCATTAACAACCAATTCTAATTCTTCAGGAAAAGAATACCCACCATCATCTTCCTGCATTATTTGAAAAGGATTTGAAGTGCTATTTGTAGAATGTAATGGGTGTTTTATACCAGCTGAATCTGCCCAGGATAATTTTGTATAATTTACATAATCGTGAGGAAGTGGCATAACTAAAGTTGGTGGTAAATCTATTTGTTGAGACTTAATAGATTTAAAAGTATCAAAAGAAAACTCTTGTAATCCTCTTTGCGCGTGGAATGCAATATCAGCTCTTTTAACTTTTTGAATAATTTTACCTTCACCAACGTAAGCTATTTGAAATTGAGTTATAATATCATCCAGAGATGTAAATTGATAATTACCATAATCATTACCTTGGTAGTATTCTTTATTTGTAGTATCTAATAATCCCATTTATCTATTGTTTTTCTTGTTGAATTTGACCAGCACCAAGTCCAGCCGCGGCTTGTGTTAATTGTGGTTTTTCTATTGCAATACCAGCTAATGCTAATATTCTATACACTAACTCTGTTTCTTCTGAAGCGTGTAATTCAAAATCTACGCCGTTAGTTGAGTTGTAAAGCGGCTTGTCATTTATAACATTATAAGCCCAATTTGGTTTTACAGGAGTTTTAATATAGCTAATAACCACTGTACCATCAACACTAGAATCGTAAGCGTTTGATCCTCCAGCACCACCAATTTGTGGTCTTGGATATATCCTTAAAGATATACCCTCACCTGACTGCATTCTTTTCCAGTAAATTGGTCTTTTTTTAGAGTGCCTAGTTAAAGGGCTACTTGCATACAAAAACTGCTCGCTTCCCATTTGTATCTCCTCTGCAACATATAAACTTCCGCCCGGTTCGTAGCGAAGCCTAAGCGCTATTAACTTGTATATGTCTTCACTG
>Ga0181388_1000556_pt1 | contig 12306 bp, 16 predicted proteins | sample 11SPOviralmetaG_FD_130120 | JGI IMG/M metagenome (GOLD analysis project Ga0181388, IMG submission 130120) | Marine viral communities from the oligotrophic San Pedro Time Series (SPOT) site, San Pedro Channel, CA, USA - 11 SPOT_SRF_2010-05-17 | ecosystem: Environmental > Aquatic > Marine > Strait...
TAATTCAAGAGTTTCAAACCATCCACCACGTTCAATAGTGGTGGGATCATATGTTAAAAGATTTTCTCGCGGTGGTGTATCAAACTTGGTTATTTGAAGACTACAGAACTTTCCAGCACTATTACTGAATACACCGAGAACTGGATGAAGACACCAGCATGCTTGATTGATTGGTTTAAACTGAACATTATCATTACCGTTGGGATTATATTGTGTCACTACTTCCCACTGCTTGATTACATTATTATAAATCTCAAGTTTCATTCTTTCTCCCGTTGCGGTGAACTTAATCTGTGTATAATCACTTGAAACATTCAGTCTTGATGTGAAATCACCGCTAGCATTAGTATTATATGCTACTGAATTAAATCCAATACTATCGGTGCCAGCTTGATACCGTGAATCAAAGACTCTTAAATCACCATTACGGTCTCTCGCGCATCCAAAATCACAGAACGGAGTATTGACATATGGTAAGCGACTATTACCCGTGAACTTTTTATTTCCATAACTTGGAATAAAGTTTCCCGCGTCATTTGGATTATTGACATATCTTGAAAGACCGATGAACCATGGAACACCACTGGCATTCGCTCTCCCAGTCCCACCACCAATATCAACGATTAATTCACCATCAGTGAGACTCATTGGTAGTTCATCAAAGATTCCAACCGCTGGACGCTTATTACTGGAAACATTACGGGTGAATACACCACCAGTATATGTTGCCCCGAGTGGGGCTTTATTAATGAGAAATGGTGCGACACTATCATCACTTGGAACATTATCTTCATTATCAATATTCTCGGACTGATCATATGCGATACTATATCCCAAGAAATCTAAAGATGAAGCGTTTCTAAGAACGTCCACATCAGTGAAAGACTTATAGTTTGGGTGATATGTGGTTTTATCCATTCTATCGGAGATATGATTTGAGAAATCATTCAGTGATAATTCTTCAACACCATTATCATTATCATCGGGCGATCTCATCGCAGTAATAGATGGAGTCGAACAAACAGTATCTATATTTGGTTCAAATCCAGTTTCTCTCTCCAGCTTTTCACCGAAGTACTGATAGAAGCGGTTATTATTCTTACTGAATACAACACGTCCATCAACATTCACTTTAGTGCTCTGAAGCGCAACTTGTGCGTTTTTCGGTATTTTATATGTGCTTGTTAAATGGTTCTTAAAAGACCACGCACTATAAATACTCTGTTTGTTGCGAATGGTCTGTCCATCTTTCTCTTGATTTGAGCATACGACTAATGACATTTTTATACTATCTTATTATATTTTTATTTTGTTATGTAAAATATAATCAAAGATGCCCGAGAGAAAGAAACCAACTAAGCGAATGAAACCGTTAAAAAATACACCATCTTATTCTAAACCACTACAGTTTGATATTCAAAGTGGGATTAAACCCGAGAAAATCAAACCCGAGAAGATTTTTGATATGATGGGTGGTAAAAAATCAATTATAAAGAAGAAGAAATAATATCATAAGCGTCTTTTATTTTTATGAACATCTCACTATCTCCATTAGTTTTATCGGGATGATAATGAAGCGCTTTCTTATGATATGCTTTTTTTAATTCATGTTCTGTTACGGGTGGTATTAATCCCAATAACGAATATTCTATCAATGACTGTAAAACTGAAGACGACATTGATGATTTCATATTATTATGATTATTATTATTATGATTATTATTATTATAATATTCTCTATCTCTTCTGTGACTCCGACATTTACAGTATCCACTATAGAACCCATTTCCATATTCACATTTTCCATCAAATTTATATGGGTTAAATTGTTCTATCATAAAATAAATACTTTAATATTATATTTTGAAAATCCAAACGATTATTTTGAACTTTGTTGTTCTTGTTGTAATAATTCTTCAACAACATTAAATGAGACATTTCTGCTTTTTTGAACTTTCATCAATACAGTTGACTGCTCTGACACATTCGCATATGAACCATCGGGATCATGAACGCTACAAGTTATACTTGCCAGTCTTACGGGTTTAGTGATTGTGAACTCTAATCCACTATCAGTCCCGAAATAGAAATCTCCGTCTCCGTTTTGTTTATCCACTACTGAAATGATTGGCATTTGAGTATTGTTCTTTTTACCACCGATAAATGATGTCTCTTGTAATATATTACTCCGTATTGTATAATAACCACGAATCATTCTCGTCGGGAGTTTTTCAGCACGTATTTGATTACTGGTGGTTTTCAATTGTATATTCGGATGATAATATCCGAGAAAAGCTGTTGAAGCGCCCGTAGCATATATCTGTGCTGTATTTGGAATCATATTATTATAGAGTGGAGTCTCCCAGCTATTTTGAACATATACTTTACTATCTGCTCTGTCCACTTCAGCGTTAGTGGTTAAAATAGATAATGAGTTGATATTTAGACTATCTGTTTTTATGAGTCTATTATTCACTTTACTATTGAACTGATCATATGTAAATCCCAATAAATCCCATAGACTACCACTCCACTCTTCTTCATTCAGATTAAAATCTTTTATGAATACTCCACACATACTATCATATACTTGCCACGGTTGGAGATTTATATTCAGTGGATTGAGAACGATGGCACTATCCCCACTCCCACTTTTAATGGAATCAATTTGAACGTATGGTTTTCTTTCGGGTGTGAAATCATTAAAATATTCTTTTGGATTAATTTCATAGATAATATCTCCCGCGAACTGCTCCGCATCGGGTTTCGTAGCTAAAGCGGGATTATTCACACGATTATGGTTTGGAACGTTTATCGGGGTATGTAATCCATTTAAATTAAAGTTTGTCCCATCAAATTCTAATTTGGGAGCATCTGCTCCAAGATATAATTTATTCATAAATACTGAACCATCTAAATATGTCGCTCCCGACCAATAATCAATTGGTTTGATACTATAATCACCAATCTGCGACGCATTTTGATATGCTACTGGATTCGGTGAATATCCAGCATATGGAAGAATATATTTCATAGCGGGTGCCGTGAAATGTAAATCAAATCCACATTTACGGAGTGCGCCCACATAATTATCAGCGGGATCTTGTTGGAGTTCTGTCCATAAAGCACTACCCACTCCATTATTCGGTGTGCTTTTAAGTTTGATAAATCCAAGATTATCATAACTAATCAAACCATAACTATATTCTGTGCCCTCAGTTGACGCTTTCAGTTCAAAGAACTTATTACTCTCATCAGAATTATCATAATATATGGGAAGTAATAATGAATGAACTCTCACGTCTTCCATAGAACCACTTCTGTCAGTATAATAACTATCACCCAGCATCGCTTCATCATCAGTATCAGTATATGTCATAGAAGCATTATTCCAGCGATTCATATGTATCCATCGTGAATTATCAATATTATCAGCATCATTATATTCATTATCAGTATCTTTAAAATAATCAAATATCTCGGGATATTTGATTTGAGCGTCGAAGAAAGCTTTTAATTTATCCACATTCTCTTTTGTATATTTCTGTTTGAGAACGAAAGTGTCAGAAGTATGTAACCAGTTCGTTCTCAACGGAATACCGAAAATACCACCATCTACTTCTGCTAGAGCATCATTCTCATAATTATTTATCTGTCTTCCAGTTTCATATAGTTCGGGTCTTTTCGTTCCAACAATATGATATTGAGAAAGATAATCAAAACCAGCACTATTTTCATTTAGATATGCTGGACTAAGACTTCCATTATAATATTGAGTGAAACCAGTTCTTATAACTGAATAGTCGTTCGTCCCACTATTATGAGTATGAATGGTTCTAAAAGTATTCGCGACATTAAATGGTTTATATGTTTCAGTACTGATTGTTCTATAAAATGGAACTGGTTGCTCTTTTAAGTCAGCTGGAGTGGAACCACCAACATATCCATATTTATGAATCGTTTCATCTTTGATGGTTTGTAATTGTCTCGTTACTTCATCCGCTATATATTCGGGAGAATTGAAACCCGCTGGAAGTTTAATAGATTTAAACTCTTTATAAATCCGATAAGTGGTGTTTTCGGGGTCTCTACTTCTCCCGAGAGAAGCATTATAATTAAGTGGAAGATTTTGTAAATCATCTTTCCACCCACCGAGTTTTCCCTCTGCTAATGTATTCACATAATATGTATTATCTCTCATCATAATTGTATATCTCCCATTATCATTTTTCGGTTTGAAATATCTCTCTCCCCCATCTTCGGGACCGATCCCATCATCTAAAGCATAATACTCTTGATTAAAAGAGAACGGGTCTTTCTCAATAATATAAAAATAGTTTGACATTCCATTAAACTTATTGTCTTGAGCGGTAAATTGACCCTCTTGAGTTAATGTTGGATTATACCAAAACTTTCTCGGGAGATGAATATAATTCTGTGCTCGTGCGGTTTGATAATATTCAAGAATAAAGTTAAGAGTATCATCTCTCATATACACTTCTTGTGAAGAAGCATTACAAGAGATTCTGTCATATCCCGATGGGAGATGAGTGCTAGCGTTTCCATAATCTATTTCAGTATAATTAAAAGTCTTTTTACTTCCAAGATTTACTCCTTTGATTTCAATACTACTACTCTGTCCCGCTCCCCGTTCACTAATCATCGCACCATGAACAGAGACTTTATCTCCCGCATCAAGATGAACTATATCAGTGAGATTCGTTGTCCATAAAGCGAAGTTTGAATCATTACCCGACTTTGCTTCTTCTGAGTGTAATCTATTACACTCTATAACTTGTAAATCGGTGTATTCATTCATATATATTCACAATAGATTTTTATTTGCGTTTATATTTAAAATATTATCTCTTTAGTAAAGTATAAAGCATGAGTTACTCTAAAGAAGAAATCCCCGAAAGTGAACCACCCACCAGTAAAATCAGTGAATCAGTCCCACCACCGAAGAAGAACACCCCAAGGAGTGGTGCTGGTAAGATGACAGAGAAACAGAAGAGTGATTTAAAGAAGCATATGGAGAAGCATAAGAAAGCTGGAATGAGTGCGAGTGAAATGAAATCGCACAGAATGAAGATGATGAGTCGTATGCGTAAAGGCATGACAGTAAATAAAGCACATAAAGATATTATGAAAGCTTAAAGCGTTTTTTATAAGCACTAATATTAGAACGTAAAGAAGATGATTCACCCCACAGAATATAGTAACTCAAATAACCAGCTTTCTTATAATCCCCAGTCTTTAAATCTTTCTGATGACGCTTTCTATATGCTGTTCTTCGGTCTTTGTCTTTATGCTGTAAATAATCACTGTAACGAGAGTCCCCGAAATTTGTCGTCTTTATTATTTTCTTTTTTCCATCGACATTATGACTGAAGACTGCTTTATATTTCTTATTTTTAGCTGTTGCGGGAGAGATTTTCATACTAATTGGCATTTTATTATACATAATATATTTTATTTTCTGTGATATAAATATAAAATGGAAGATATAGCATATGATGATAAAGAACTTGTTAAGTTGCTTCAAAAGAAAGACAGAATGGATTTATACCCCGATTGTATCATTGAAATTGAAGAAGTGGGAGTGCCCAGCGATCTTTCATTGCTGGTGGAAGATTTGTGCGTTAGTAATCCCGAAAAAATATCTTTCAACGTATATAAACCAAGAGATGCCAGCACCCGTAACCATTGAAAAAATGCCATTTAGATATTATGAAGAGATAAAGAGTATTCTCGCACAGCATGGACGGAGAGATTTAATTAAAGCATTAAAGTATTATCGGGATGATGAATATAAACCACCCAATCATAGTTTTATGGAAGATAGTAGTGATAGTGAAAGTGATAGTGGGGAAGAAGAACGTTATGACTCTGATGATGTTTCAGTTGACAGCGATGGATTACTTTCTCTCAAAGAACAATAATTAATATTATATAGCATCTCATATCTCTCGGGATATTTATTTTTATATTCATCTATTCTATCATTATTTTTATAATAACGAAAAGAGTTTTTAGCACGATTTAATTCTTTATTAGATTCATAGTCTTCTGCTTTCTTTTCTTTATAACCATTCGCATAATGCTCTTTCGCTCTAGCACGATTTTTATCTTTCCATTCATCAGTATCTTTTATCTTATTATACCATGCTTTATAACTCTCTTTCTTATTCTTGTATGATTTCAAAATAGTATCAATCTCATCATCTGTGTATTGATTCATTTCTATTGTATATCATAGAACATAAATGTTTAAATATAATTACAATCTTTAAGTGGGCGTGGTATAAAACACCACGCTTTTAAAATATTCTCATAAGAAATAAGATTTTTGATTGACTATCTCTTCAAAGCGTTCCGTTTTATGCCACGCTCTATTTATTAAATATTTTATCAAGTATAATTTTAAGTTCTTCTGATATTTCAATATTTAATTTATTATCTTCTCTCGCAAATTGAATCTTGTCAACAGTATTTTCTTTATGTTGAAGACATAACATTATATCTTTTATGTCAGTAATTCCAACAGTCTTATCCATCCCATAAAATAATTGTTTCCCCTCTCCCCGTGAACTCTTCTCAAACCCACAAGAGCTTTTATACCACTTTTTAGTTGCCATTATTGTCGCTTCGTGTATCATAACTTTATTATTTCCACAATCTATCGCATGAACACTATAATCCATATCTGTCATACAAAATAACATTTTATCACATCCCACACATCCTCTCCCCCGTTTCATAACACTTTTAAGTTTCTCATAACTACTACTGATATATCTTTCATAATATAAATCATCATCATCTAAGAAACAGAATACATCATCAGTACTGTTTTTTATCAAGTTATGACGCTTTTCACCAATAGACTTTTTCTTATCACTTCTCATATATTTTAACTCTATCGGATAAATACTTTCCATAAAATCTCCCAGTTCTTCTTCTTTCAAAAATGGTTCATCTCCATCATCATCTATTATAACTGTTAATAATTCATGGGGATAATCTTGAGTGGTAATATTATGATGGAATAAATAAAGAAACTTTCTGCGATTATATGTTGGAACTAAAATACTTATTCTCTGTGCCATTATATTCATCAAAAGATATTAATGTTTTAAATGAAACGCGATCATCAAAAGAACCACCCAGTTTTCACATAATCTTTTTCCACTTCCCGCATTTTCTCTATTTCTTGAAGTTTTCGGACTTCTTCTTTACGGATATAATTCTTGATATGAACCACTTCCAGTTGTAATTTAGCCATATCCATTTTTATCTCTTTCAATAATTTTATCACTTCCACAATCGGGGGTTTTCCATAAGCACTCATTTATAGACTATCACAGATTATTTTCTGTGCTAGCATATATTTAATGTCTGAAAATACAGATGATATGATTGTAATCGATAAAATGAGTATAGACCAACTGGCGGGTGCTGTGGTTTTAATGATGGGAGCAGTCGGATCACTATTACTGGTTATATGGCAGTCCAAATGCCACTGTAAAGTTAATCTCTGTTATTTGTTTCAGTGCGAAAGAAGACCACCCAACGAAGATGAAATGAAAAATCTAAAAGACCAAGCGAAGAAGATGAAAGATAAAAAGCAAGATAAAATATTAAAAAAAGAAGATAAAATATTGAAGAAAGAAGATGAAATATTAAGTAGAACTGAAAGTGGACAACTTCAACCAGAACCCGAACCCGAGATTGAGAAATTAGTGTAATATCTATTTTATTGAATAGAAAATGATTTAAAAAAATATCTACATTAATGAATATAAGACAGATGGACATTTTGAAACAAGCAAGACCAAATGCGAAAGAAAGCACACTAAAACAATATATCGCACATCTCAATAAATTAAAGAAATCTCTCCCCGAAGAGTATGAATTAGATGGGTGGGATTTTCTACGAGATATTGAGAAGATTAAAAATGTGGTGAAAGATAATGTATATACTTCTCAGCGTAACACATTTAATTCAGTGGTTATTCTATTAATGGCATTAAATCATGATAAGAGATATGATGATGTTATTCAACAATACACTGATATGAGAGATAAATTGAATCAGCAATATGTAAAAGAAAAATCCGAGGGAAAGATGTCCGAGAAACAAGAAGCGAACTTTACCACACCCGACGAAGTAATGAAAATGTTGTCCGTAATGGATAAAATTATCAAAACCGAAAAGATAAAAAGTAAGACCGATATATCTAATAGTGACAGAGAGCTTCTCACCACTTTTACACTCTTTCATCTGCTTTTGAGATGTCCCACAAGAAACGATATGGCGGGAATGATTTTAACCACTCCCAACGAGTTTAAGAAGATACACGAAGATATACGGACGAATACAAACTATCTTATCAAACGAAAAGATGGTTTTCAAATTGAACTGAATGAATATAAGACCGATAAGACATATGGGCGAGTACTGATTCCCGTTCCGAAAGAAGTGGTAAAAGTATTGAGAATGTTTATCCGTTCTACAAATAAGAGAACTGGAGATGTTCTCTTCACAAGTAGTATTAACAAACCACTCTCACGAAATGGGATCTCTCAGCTATTACTGAAAACCAGTAAGAAATATATGGGTAAAGCGGTTTCTACGACTATGATGCGTAAATGTGTTGCTAGCGATAAGTTCTCAGAAAAAAATAAAGAACAAGAAGAACTGGCGAAGATATGCTGTCATGATATAAATACACAGAATCTCGTGTATGTTAAGAAGTAATCTCATATCTTTCACATTTATCAATATATACATTTACTACATCAGCGGTTCTGTTAACTTCAATTCCGAAATCGTGGTTCCAATCGCTCTCTATATAGTAATCGGTCTTATTATGATTAATCTTCCAAACAAATAAATCATTTTCAACTTTCCATACCATATAAGCGTCTAATTCGGGATGACCACGACTATAATCCAGTTTATGTTTATCAAAGAAAAGAGTTTCGACACACATCCATGGTTTATTTTTACAGACGACATTATCATTTTTACTGATTGTTAATCCTCTGCGATCTTTTAACTCTGCCATAACTGGCTTATCTACTGAAAAGAAATCAAAGTGGGAGTATTCATCATCTGCTTCTTTTAATTTAAGATTTAGAATCTGCTCTATATACTCCATGTTCTCACGTTCACTTTTCTTTCCATACTTCAGCTGTTCAGCGAATTTCTTATTATATTTCTCCATAAAATCTTATAGAGATAAATCTTTAAATGTCTTTTTGTCTATAAGAGATAAAGCGTGGCATAAAACACCACGCTTTTAAAATATTCTCCATACAATTCTCTTTTTTTTTCATCTATTTCTTCAAAGCGTTCTCTTTTATGCCACGCTTTAATTTATTAATTTCATCATCTTTTTCTGCTAGCTGTTTTTTTAATTCAGTAATTAATCTTTTATCTTTTTCTCTCATTCTCTTCTCTTCTTGATATTTAGTTTTATAGTCTATCTCTATCTCTTTCTTTTCATATTTAATTATTGTGGTATCTTCTTTTTTCATGCGTTCACTATTTCGCTTTAAAGCGTTCTGTTTTCTAACATCTAAATTATATTTAAATCTCTCCACTTGTTTTCTACTTCTCCCCGATCCCGAAAGTATCCAATCTCTCATATCATGTCTTCTTTTTCTTCTTTGATTTGATAATTGTTTTTTATTCAGTTCATCTTGATTTTTACTATCCTCCCATACATTATCTACATAATAGTCTATATGTTTATTAATTCTCTGTTGATAAGATTCTTCATCCTCTGTGATATGTTTTACAAGAGAGAAATGTGCCTCTATCTCTGCTGGATTATATATTTGAGCATATAAATTAATACACCTCGGAATCTCTATGAATTCGCGTGGCATATCTGCCGTCGTGTGTGTTACGTGTCTATTCTTTAAGTCCTTTTCTCTATAATATCTATAGTAATTAAGCGTGGTATAAAACGGAACGCTTTTAAAATATTCTCTATAGAAATATAATTTTTGATTCTCAATCTCTCAAAGCGTGGCGTTTTATACCACGCCCCTCAACTAATAAAAAAATTGTATTTTTAAAATATATCTAACTATCTAACTATCTATGTTTTGAATTATTGTGTATCTTTCCTCAGTTCTTCATTTATTCTCAGTGTTTTCGCCAGTGCTCCCATCAGAATAGTATTGAACTCTTTTTCTTCTTTGAGTTTTTCTTCTGCCATCTTTTTATATTCGTTGAGTGTTTTCTGCTCTTGATAAGCTGGTTGCTGTTTTCTCCACAGTTCATTTTCTTCTTTCAGTTTCTCGTTCTCCTTTATGACTTCCTCAATCTTTTCCTTTCTCAACTCAGCGATTTTATAATTGTGCTTGTATTCTTCTTCCCGCAATTGTGCGGTCATATTCATATCATCATTTTCTTCTTTGAGTTTCTTCATCTCATCTTTGAGTTTGTGATATTCTTGTTGAGTCTTCATCCAACATTCTTTGTTCTTTAATCTTTGCTGTGATTCTTCATTTAGTTCATTAAATGAATCCTCCCACGATTCCGCCTCGTGTTCAGCATCTTCTAATCGTTTCTTGAGTTTCTTGTTTTCTTCTTCAAGTTTCTTCAACTTTTCAACTTCATTTTTCCATGCTCCAAGTGTGATTCTGTTTTCTCTTTCAAGTTTCTTGATTTCTTCTTTCATCTTCTTGATTCTCTCCAGATGGTGGATATATCCATCATTCGTCCCGAAGACTTCATCTAGCGCGTCGAAGAAATCGTTCTCGCTCATGTCAATGTCTATCTCTTGAGCGGGGGTTGTGACTGGCATATTGAGTTGACGGGGGGTGCTGTTTTTTTCTTTAGTTCCTCCTCGCTCTATACTCTATTTACTATGTGTTTTATAAGAGTCTCTCTTCGCGAACGACGGAATCAAATTTTTACTTTAATTTTTGATCCCCATGTTAAAAAGATTGCGTTTCGTTTCTAATGCGGTATGGTATATACCATACCCTCTGTAAATGTATAAATAGATTGTTTTTACCCCATATGGTATATACCATACCCCCATCAAAAGTGGATAAATAGATTGTTTATCATATGGGGTATATACCATACGGGCTTCTGTGGTGGAACGCAATCTTTTCAGTAGCAGTCCCAAAAATTAAAGCGAAAATTTGATTGTTGCTACGCGTGTTTGATAAGACCATTAAAAACATAGTAAGAGAGACCATACGCGACCACTCTCAAAAGCGAAAAAACTACACCCCCGCACTTTCAAAATGTCCATCTCTCGCCAGTTCCATATCTTGATGAAAGAAGCGATAGATATGTATGATGAAAAGTCTAAAGACTGCGACGAATATCAACAAGAATTATACGAGTCAAATGACGAGAACTCCACTCTCCAAGATCGCATTACAGTACTGGAAAATGAAAATCAAGAACTACGGGAAAGACTGGAGAAATATGAGAAACCCGAGGAAAAGAAAGTGGTGGTTGAAATGGCGGTATGTGGTGACTGCGGGGAAAATAGACCCCTCCACGAAGCTTTTCAAGTGGGCATCGGTAAGCGCCACGAGTTCTGTAAAGAATGCTTTGAAGAAATACCCAAGAAGCGTATGGAGAATATGATGAAGCGGGCGAAAGAATATGAAGAAGATAAATCAATATCATCAACGGAAACATTAGAGTTTCACCCGTCATCTGAAGAAGAAGTGGAAATGGAACCGGAACCCGAACCAGCGCCCGAACCAGCGCCCGAACCCGCCCCAACGCCATTACTGGTCACGAGCGCGGGGACGGATTATAAACCAGTCATTCTACAAAACGCGGAAAGACTGGGACTCAATCTCAACGTGAATCATGTTAATTATCTCAATAATTATATGAATTATTATCAAAATACGGGTGGCGCCCTCAATACTATTGATGAGCGACGATTTATAGACTGGTTACAATGCGCTTTTCAAGAAGAGATGCTGAAGATTATGGAAAGAGAACTGGAATTGGATAGTGTTCATGTCCCCGACCGTAAGTGGGAAGAACTATGGAAAAAGAAAGATAAAGCGAGAAGCTGTGGTGGGGTCATCAATATAGTAAAGATGGAGTGGGAGGCGGATAATTTATCATCAACCCCCGATAGTAAGCGTAAGATACTATTCAAGTTCTGTGGCGAAAACGGTTCATTCTTGGGTAAGACTAATGTTCTATTCAAACAGCAGTTCTACAAAGAGCGCATTTCAGAGTAAAAATAGATATATATAGATAGATAGATAGATAGATAGATAGATAGATAATATTTTTTATGAAAA
>Ga0181388_1000559_pt1 | contig 12236 bp, 6 predicted proteins | sample 11SPOviralmetaG_FD_130120 | JGI IMG/M metagenome (GOLD analysis project Ga0181388, IMG submission 130120) | Marine viral communities from the oligotrophic San Pedro Time Series (SPOT) site, San Pedro Channel, CA, USA - 11 SPOT_SRF_2010-05-17 | ecosystem: Environmental > Aquatic > Marine > Strait...
CTCTAGAGTCGCAAGTCAAAAGCAAGCTGCAAAGAACGAGCGACGAGATGCTTCCTATGATTTTGGAACTAATCCATGTAGCGAAATCATCTTACGGCCTAACCAATTCTGCAATCTATCAGAGGTTGTTGTCAGGTCAACAGATACGCTCTCAGACCTTAAACGAAAAGTACGTACTGCGGCTATCCTTGGAACTTTACAAGCTACCCTAACTGACTTCCGTTACCTACGTAAGGTATGGCAGAAGAACACTGAGGAAGAAGCATTACTAGGTGTGTCGTTAACAGGTATCATGGATCATCCAACCCTATCAGGAAGGAGAGATAAAGGTGTTCTCAAAACGTGGCTTACGGAGCTTAAAGAGGAGTCTATTGAGACTAACGCAGTTTGGGCTAATCGTCTTGGTATTAATGTTAGCACTGCCATTACTGCTGTTAAGCCTTCCGGTACTGTTAGTCAGTTGGTTGACTCTGCTAGTGGCATCCACCCTAGATACTCAGATCAATATATTAGACGAGTCAGAGCGGACGCAAGAGACCCCCTCTGTACCGTGCTTGAAGAAGCAGGAATCCCCGTAGAAGACGATGTAATGTCACCCTCTACCAAGGTATTCTCCTTCCCTATAAAGTCTCCTGACGGGGCTGTAGTAGCCTCTGAGATGGGTGCTATGGAACAGTTAGAACTGTGGGAGATTTATCAGGACTACTGGTGTGAACACAAACCGTCAATGACTTGTTATTATAGGGACGATGAGTTTCTTGAAGTAGGTCAGTGGTTGTATAACAAGTTCGATAAGATCAGTGGTGTGTCGTTCTTGCCTTACTCAGAGCATACCTATCAGCAAGCACCTTATGAGCCTATTGACTTAGAGACTTATGAGAAGCTGAAGGAAGAGTTTCCAGAGACGATTGAGTGGAACATCTCTGAAAACTCTGACATGACTGAAGGGTCACAGACGTTAGCCTGTACTGGTAACAACTGCGAGATTTAATCTACAAAAATACGCTGCCCGTCGTCCATGTATCGTAGATAATCATCTACTGTGCTGACGATGGGGAGCCATCTTTGCATAACCCTACCAACATCATCCATGTCTGCTTCGCCCATAGCCCCTTCAATAGCTAGGCTACCCACATCTCTAACAACAGAAAGTTGCGGTGGGTTTAAAGGATCAAAAGTAGGTCTACCGTACTGAGCAGCTCTTGGCTGAACTACACCGAATGTCGTTAATCCGGCAAGTTGATTAGCTGTTGACTCTACAGGATCATACTCAGCTTGTTCTTCACCTCGTAAAATCTTACGACCGTCGTCAAAGAAACCTGACAAACCTGCGGTTAGAATTGTATAACGTAGACCGTAATCAGCCGCTTCTTTTAAATGTCCTCTACCTTTCTTAGTATTAAGACCTTCTTTGTAAGCCCTAACAACATTCCTCCCTACGTTTTCTCTTAATAGGTTTTGCTGTTGAATCATAAACGAAAGCATACTGTAGAAAACTCTTCCGTTAGGGTGTTCGTTAAAGGCTTTAGGCATAGACACTCTAGATACAGGAGCAACATCTGTTAGTTCTCTGAAGATAAGATCTTTTATAAGAGGATGTTGTATGTTTTTCTTTTTTAATTGATCTTCGATTATTTTAAGCTCTGAAGGATCTAATCCTTTTGCTGCTTTAAAGTCTGATAGTTTACCTTTCTTGGCTAAGTTACGTGCCTTGTTAAGAGCAGCGTTGATTGCCACCTCTTGACCTAAGCGGTTAATCTTTCTGACACCAGAAACTTGAAAAAGTTTATCAGCAACTTTATCTATCTTACCACCACCAGCTTGCTTTATTTCCCCTAAGAATTGGTTTACAATCCCTAAATCAGCAGCTCTGAGTGTGTTGCCAAAGTCATCTACTATCTTATCACCGTCTGTTAACAGCATGGATCTAACAGAACCCGGTAAAGCTTTTAGCGCGTTAATAATACCAAAGTTAGTAGCAGCAATACCTACTTCAGACAGGTTAAGAATAGCGTTAGAAAGCTTTGCAAGCTGTGACGTAGAGACTACAACACGCAAAGCATCTAGACCTTGGTTAGCAGATTTCCTACCGTTGATAAAAGTTGTAGTAAGAATGTCTTTTAGGTTTGCTTTCTGTGCCTCTGAAAGATCGTCACTTTTTTTGTAGATGGCGTTAATAACAGATTCTGTATTAGATTTAGGTATTTCACTAATCAACTTTGAAATTTGTTTTGATATTTCTTCTTCAGAAACACCTTGCTTTTCTAACTTAGTAGCCATGTTTTTAAGGTCATTAGCACTGTTAACAGGACGTAACTTTCTTATATCTACTCCGTAGTTTTTAGCTAAGGTGTGAGCGACTCTAACATCTTCTACATATTCCAAAACAGAAGCAACAGGAGACTTGTAATCCCCTGTCCTATTAGCAGCTTGTATTCCCCTCTTAATATGTAAAGGCATATAATCACCAGTAGCTATGTTACCGGGATCTAATTCTTTAACCTTACGTAACTCAGCGTTTAACGCATCAAACGTCTTTCTAAATTCTGTAGGCGCTTCGTAACGTATAATGTTATAAGCCTTGTTAAAAGTTTCTTGTCTTGTAGCAGCGTCGTCAACAACACCGTATTTACCAGTCTTACCGGCGTCTGCTAAAAACTTTTTAGCTCTTTGACCCGCTTCAGTTTTTTCAAACCAACTATCTAAACGTGCTAAAGACCCTGACTTACCAGCAGCGTTGTCTAAAGTTTGAATAGTAGACGCCATAGTACGCATTGTTTGACCGTCGCTGTCTACCAACTTACGCGCGTTTACTTCATCGACATTCTCAGCTGCCCATGTTTTTGTTCGTAGTCCTAACTTATCAGTGACTTTTTTTATACCTTCTATAGTAGAAGCAGCAGGATCAGCAACGGTCTCATCTGACACACGTAAAGGACCACGTGTTACTGCGCCTGTAGACTCACTTATAATGGTGTCTTTTCTTGTCGCTGTGGCTCTGTCAAATATTTGTTTTTGTTTAGGAGTTTCTGCGACACCTTTTAAGAAAGCACCGCCGATACCTCCAATGGTTGCACCCAACGCAACAGAAGCAGGGTCTATTCCTCTTACTCTAGCTTCTATATCGCCTTCACCTTCACCTATTTCATAGGCAGCCACTTCAGCAGCAGATGTTGCAGCGACTCTACCAATGTTACCAGCGCGTGTCGCGGCCATGCCTACACCTGCAACACCGCCTGTTCCAATAATAGTTGGTAATGCACCGCCTAGCTCTAAACCAATAGAAAGTATAGGGTTTTCTTTTTCAAACCTTTGTTCAATATCTCTTGCTCTTTGAAGAGATTCTTCATAGTCACGAGCTGTTTCTTCATCAAATAAATCTAAAGCCGCTGAAGATAATCCAGCAAGAGCCTTGATTTTTAAAGTTCCCGGCGTAGATCGAAAACCCTCTAAAAACTCATCAGACGTAGCTTGAGCAGCTGCAACAAACTCGTCACCAAAGCCTAGAAATAAACCGTCTAATACTTTTTGATTAGCCGCTTGAACATTATCAACAAGAGTGTTTTCTGCTTCAAACAATTCAGTAACTACTAAAGATTCGTCCTCATCAAATAAAGAAGGAACCGCTAAAGAAGTATCGTCATCGAATAAACCTTTAACAACCAGACTCATAAACGTCCCTTTTTCTTAAGAGCTGTTATAATTTCTTCTCGTGTCTTACCGTACTCGTTCATATTAGCAGTAATTAATTCTTCTTGTTCATTTGTAAAAGATTCGGAAACATCTTCAGATCTTTCATAAGAAGGTACTAATATTTTCAAGCGTCCTTCTTGACGTTCTCTATATTCGTCAATTAACGCTTTCTCTGCGTCTTCATAAAAATCTTCTACATCATCTCCCCATTTATCTGCTTTTTGCTCTAGTTCAGATGCTCTAGTCTCTAATTGTTGTTTAGTAGGACGATACGTAGCAATGTCTGCCTCTACCTGCCTTATAGTGCTTCTATCAAACCGCTCATCTGATATTCTGGCAGAGTCTTCTGCAACGATAGCTCTAAAAGCCCTTTCATTTATTGCTTTAATTTGTGCAGCAAGTTTATTTCGTTGTCCTGCATAGCTATATTGCTCACCTTCCGCTGGTATTAGATCTGTAACAGCTTTCAAGTCAGCTTCTAAAGCGGTCTTTATGTCTCCATCAGTAAGGTTGCCAATAGCGGTTTCAACAGAAACTACAGGTAACGGAGCGTCTTTGGAGGTTTGCCAAGATTCAATTTCTTCAACACGCTTCTGTCTTTCTAAGTCCTGTAGCTCTGCATTGTCAATTAAAAGTTGATCGTCTACCGGTAGTTGACCTTTAAATTTAACCCTGTCTGCTTCACCCATTGCAGTCCAAGCAGCCACTACATTTTTAGATCGCTCAGTCTGTAAGCGTTTTTGTTGATTAGCCTGAGCCTCTTCTAATTGTATTTTTCTAAGCTGTGCTTCTGGACCCTGCAATTGATTTAATCGTTGGGTTAATTGAAATGCTAATTTAGTAGCTTCTGGAGTACCTAAAGCCGCTAACTTTTGAGAAACAGCAGTTAACTGGGCTGGGTCATTAGACTGTAAAGCAGTATTAGCCTCAGCAATAACTTGTTGCTGTCCTTGTTGCTGTTGCTGTAAAGCCCTCATCTGAGGAGCAGCACCAATACCACGAGCGGCTTCAAACAAACCTTCCTGATAAGAAGGCTGTAGCAGACCTTGTAAAAATGTTTGTGAAAACTTAGCCATGATTAACCTCGTTACTTAATTATTCCAATAGCGCGACCGATTTCGCCAAGCCCTTTTCCAACACCACCAAACAAACCACCTAAGTCTCCAAGACCGGCGGCAGGAGTACTAACACCAGTAACCCTGTTAGTTTGTGGTGTAAACATACCAGCAAGAATGTTAGAGCCTACGCCACCTAGCAGGTTAGCACGTGCTTGCTCCGCTAACAGTTGAGCCTCGATACCAGACAGAGCAGTCTCACCAAAGAGTCCTGTACCAAACTGTTGAGCCTGTTGTGCCATCTGTTGCTGTGTAAGTCCGGGCTGTAAAGCAGCCAGTAACTGTTGTTGTGGCAGATAGCTAGAACCAAGGAACTGTTGACCTAATGATGCTTGTTGCATTTGTTCTGCTTGAGCCTGTTGCATAGCTCCTAGCATAGCTCTGTTACGTCCTTCTTCCTGCGCTGTAGCCATAGCCAGCATTTCAGGAGTAGCACCGCCGTAGGCAGCAGAAGATGTTCCTAGTCTACCTTGAGACGCTAAACGCTCTTCTAACGCAAGACGCTGACGTTGCTCTTCAGGCATCTGTGCCGCTCTCATACGGTTAAAGATTTCTTGCTCACGTCCTGCTGTGGGCTGTTGAGCTTGACCGAAGAACCGCCCTGCACCACCAAACAACCCTTCGTACATAGATTGCTCTTCAGGAGACAAAGACATACCTATCTCAAGACCTTCTTGAGGCTGAGACATTGGCTGTTGATATTGCCTTGCCATAGCGTCTGCCGCAGGTTGGCTATCAGGCGCACCACGGAAAGCTGGCATTCCAGCAGGAGGTGCTACAGGTCCACCAGTTACTGGCTGAGGCATTGGCTGTGGAGCTATCGGCATTGGCTGTGGACGCATCCTCGGAGGAGGCGGCCTGTCCGGATTTAGACGCCTCATCTCTTCCGCCATTTCAAGTGCCCTTAGACCCGCCTCAGTAAAACCCGTCCTTTCGCGCCCTTGCCCACTTCCAAATGCACCATCACCGTCCGCTACAGTGCCGGGCACCTGATTAAGAACAGGCGTGAATTGCGGAGGAGGCGCTACAGGTCCACCAGTTACTGGCTGTCCAAACATACCCGGATTTAGACGCATCACCTCTTCGTCCATTCTTCTATTAAATTCATTCCCAGAAGTAACAGGGTAGGGCTGTGGCATAGGCAGATTTTGATTCTGTACGTATTCCTGCATTGCCAAGTCGTTTCTGCGTCCTATCATGTTCACTGGAGGCATTATCCCCGCAGGAGGCTGTGGCATGTAATCTCTACCACCTACCACTGGTTGTATTGGAAACACCCCCGCAGGAGGCGCTACAGGTCCACCAGTCAGCATAGGAGGCTGTGGTTGACCACCCATACGAGCAGTAAACGAAGATCCTGTAGGAGTAGTTACAGTAAACGGTCTGAACTGTGACTCTTGTTGACCCCTTTCTGCAAGATCCATAGAGCGTTGATAAGCTGTGTCACCTACGTTGCTGAGTCTATCGTATGCTTCTTTAGTCAGCAAAGACCCAGCAATAGCTGGCATAGCTGGTGAGATAGCAGAGCCTATTTGTTGCACTCCTCCAAAGATGTCACCAAGAACATTACCAGCACCGGTAAGGAATTGTTGAAATCCTGTAGGGTTTGCAGACGCTAGCTGAGGAGATATATTAGCGTTACCCATAGTAGGTATGTTAAGCCCTCCTCCAGAAAGCCCACCACTTTGCCCAGTGTATCCGGGAAGGTTTAAGCCGCCGCTTGACAAACCACCACTAGTTCCAGTGTATCCGGGTATATTCATTATCATAGTAATTTACCTATCAAAGCCATTACGTTAATTTCCTGTAGCGATAAAGATGAGCCATTAATTTCTGATTCAAGACCTACCTGCACACTAGTTCCATATCCTGTTGTGTTGAGACTACGTTGGTTTGTTAACTGTCCACCTGTAAACTCTACTGTTGTATACTCACTTTCACCGTAGAACCCAGTTATCTGAGTACCTACTGTAAACTCTGCTGTAGCGTATGTAGTATCAAAGTCATACGACCACTTCATAAATACTGTTGCATTGTTAGCACCCACTAACGTAGGCTTAAGCTTCTTTAAAATCTTAATTCTTGAGCTATCACCAAATGTTAAGCTAGGACTGTAATACTTAAACCTGTAACTAACATTGTTATCGGTATAACCTGTATGAGTACTAATACCGTTACTGGTTCCTATGTATAATGTTCCATCAGTAAGTGTTGTAAACGATGTAAAACCAGTAGAAGGCCAACGAGTAACACGATAAGATCCATTCTCTAACGTTCCTCTTACATCAAAACAATATGTCATGTCTTGACCAGTAAACGTTAGTAAGTAGAAACCTTCTTCGGGGCTGTAAACAGATCTAAAAAACTCAGTCTCATTCTGTAACGCGGCAATAAGGTCTTTCGTGATATTACCTGACAAACTACTAATAGGCATTGACTTTTCTTGTATTGTTCTGCCAAAGCTTTTAAGTCCTGTATGCGCTAGGAATAATACATCTGTACCTGTATACTGTACCGTGTCTCTATTGACACAACCAATACCTGCGATTGTGTCTGATAAAGTCATAGAAGCAGGAGACGTAGCACCAGCATAAACAACAATACTGTGCTTACCAAATATAATTAATAAATCATTATGCGCCGCTAACGCTACAATCTCATCATAACCATCAGGCCATACTTTAGATATATCTATGTTACCGCTAGACCCACCTGACCAAGCAACACCGTCTAATAAGTCAGACCAATATATAGTAGATTTGTTAGTGCTAAAATCTGCTGTCCATAAACGTCCATACGCGGCTAACACTTCGTTTCCATACATAGTGCTGGCTACGCCTGTAGCGTGTGCATGGACAGACATTTTCTCTACAACACCTGTATGTTGAGAGTATACAAGAGGCTCAAAACCACGTTGAAAGAAAAACAAGTGATCGTTAAAGTTGACAATCTTCCAATTGTTAGCACTAATTGTATAACTAGCAGGAGTCTCATCAACCAGTGTAGCTGTACCACTAATAATCTTGTTGTTACCTACAGAAAATAACTTAGTGTTTCCTGCGTTGTCTCTGTAGTTCTTGATCGCACGTAATGAATCAGTCCCAAGGACAGTCTTGTTTGTTGTTATAACAGTGTGGCCCTTACGTGCAGCAATACGACCACGTTTATCAATCACGGCGTTATCTGCAATCTCTGCAAACGACGGATCTTGAGCAAGCGGAGAATCTTCAGTGTTGATTCCTTTAAACGCTGGAGCTACAAGATTTATGCTTTGAAGTTCTTGGGCCATATTAGATAGTCCTAAATACCATCTCTTCAGGATGCTTTGCCGCGTCAATAGCAATAGCGTCCGACAAGTACTGGTTAGCAATAGTAAAGTACTCAGCAGTAGAAGTACCACCTGTTTCACCACGTTCACGAGCTAACAAAGCAACAGCTAAATGTATTACTGGCTGTGAAGGTATTAACAATGTATCAGCATCAGCAGACAAATCTACCTGTCGTTTAACAGTATCAACACGTATGGTATACACACCGTCTGGTGTTGGTCCTACAAGGATCTGCGTATCACCGTTAGCGTCTAAACCGTTATAAGTATAATATTGCGGTGTTCCTTCTGAAGCATTTCCAATGTACAGTGCTTCGTTAAACCAGTCTTTAGTTTGATACTCCATAAAACAGTTATGAGTATCGTTTAACATTGACATTACTTTAATGTTATCACTACCGCCTGTTAATGAATAAGTGTTGTCTGAAGCCGCAGTAGTTATAATTAATGTTTCACGTAACGCAGACCAATCAGCAGCTTGACCTACTAATGTTTTGGCATCGTTAATAAAATCACCTACCATCTTAACGTAGGTTGTACTTGTAACAGACGTAGTTTCTTCTTCACGAAGTCTGCGTAGTACACTGTTCATAAGATTTAGATATGTCATACCAGCATTCCTTGTACCTTTAATGGCTTAGGCATTTTTCTAGGTGATAGTCCTTTTAAGAATGGATCAAACTTTACAGGTTGTCGTGGCATAGCCGCTGCTATTTGTTCCGGTAGTTGTTGTTGTTGTAACGCAAGACCCATTAAGCCAGCACCTAAGCCCTCTCCTAGTCCTGCAATGCCCTCACCAAGCCCCGCAAGACCTGCGCCAACACCACCGATTTGTTGACCTAGCCCACTAATATCAGATTGAATACCTGTAAGCTCACCACCTACTTGCTCAAACTGACCTGCTACACTAGACTCAAACTCTTCTTGAGCTTCTGCTTGACTAACTTGACCTTCTTGAAGTCCTTCAATATCGACATTAACATCAGAAAACAGGTCATTAACATTCTGACCAAATTGATCAAACTGCTCTCTAGTTTGTTCATCTAGTGCGTCAATATCCCCACCGACACTAATAATAGCTTGTTGTAAATCTCTGCGTTCTTCTGCCGCTTCTGTCTGTCCAGTAACAACACCTGCTACTGTTTCTTGCACCCCGCTAATATCAGTGCCTAAGTCAGTTAGTCTGGTATTTAAAGCACCTTCTACTGTTGATAGTTCTTGTAATACCTCTGCTTCAACGCCTGTTATTTCTGACAGTAAGTTTGCTTCAGCCTCTGTTAAGGCTCTTGTTTGTCCTTCTGCCTGAGCCGTTAAAGCTTCTTGTAGACTTGTTTCTACATCTGTTATTTGTTGACCAACGTCTTGTTGTAAGTTGGATGTAGCAGACTCTACAACAGCCTTTACTTGTTCAGGTGTTAATGAATCAGCTTGAGGTATTTCTGAAATAGCTTGTTCAACAAGACCATTAATTTGCTCAGGTGAAAGTGTTTCAGCATTAGGAGTATTCGCTACAATTTGATTAACAATATCAGCCACTTCTTCTGCTGTTGTATAATCAGCAACGGCTGCATCTTCTCTTGCGTCCCCTAAAACATCATCAAACAGCTCTTCTACAATAGGCGCATCAGTTTCTTGAGTATCTGTTCTCCCACTTATCTCATTAATAAAATCTGTATATTGAGGATAGTTTTCAAGCAAGTATTCTGTAGTTGCTCCGCTTTGTAACGCAAGCTCAATTAAACCTTCCGCATCTCCTATCATACTACCTTGTTCATATGACGGTGTACCAGGGTCTGTTGGTGTAGTTCCTACAGTGTCTCCTGACGGTGGCTGAGCTGGTGGCTGAGCTGGTGGCTGAGCTGGTGGCTGAGCTGGTGGCTGAGCTGGTGGCTGAGCTGGTGGCTGAGCTGGTGGTTGTACAGGTGGCTGTACAGGTGGTTGTACAGGTGGCTGTACAGGTGGGTCAGTAGGAGTTTCGTCTCCAGTTAACATACCACCAACAAGCGTATCTACAGCAGGTGTACCCACACCAGCATTGCCGGGATCTGTTGTGTCTGTTGTATCTGTAGGGTCTACAGGATCTACAGGATCTGGCTCTACAGGTTCTGGTTCTACAGGTTCTGGTTCTACAGGTTCTGGCTCTACAGTATCTTCTGGGATTTCTGGTTCAGGAATAGTGCTTTCAAAAGGATCGTCAACAAACTCAACATCAAGATATCTTGGTTGACTATCTGTTGAAGTTAACCAGTCTTCTGTTTCTACACCACTAAGAATTGGTCTTCCATCATCAGTAAAACCACCAAAAACAACACCACCACCAGTAATGCCTTTGTCGTCCATGTACTTAACAAAGCCTTCCCAATCATCAGCATCTTCAAAGTTCATAAGAGCTTGAGCATCGGCTTCACTAATTGCTTTGTAATCACCATTGTTACGAACAATAAAGTATTCATCGCCATCTTCACCGCGACGAACATTAATACTAAAGTCTTGATCTGGGTCAGCCATCATACCAGTGTTACTAAATTCAAGAAGACCGTTAGGAACTTCTGGTGGCTGTCTAAAGTTTAGATAAGTATCGATTTCCTCATCAGAAAAACCAGACTGCTCCATATAACTTCGAGCGGCATCATCTGTTAAATTGTCATAGGTAGCAGGATCTAAAGAAGTTCCGCGTAATGACTCTTCTACATATTGAGACGCAGTTGCAGTATCAGGAAGACTATAATCTGGAGTACCTTCCCACGTTCCTTCAGCCGTAAACTGTTCAGTTAAATCAGCGGTTAAATTTGCAAAAGTCGCCGCAGCTTCTGCGTCCATTGCATCAACTAAACCAGCGACTGTAGTGTTAAAATTTTCTTCTAGTTGTTGATTAAGAGCCTCGCGTTGCTTTCCTTGAATGTTGCTCCATAACTCTTGTGATTGTTCTTCATCATTAAAAAAGAAATCAACAACGTCATCTAATGTAGTAAACAAACCCGCAGTAAAGACTTGCTCTATATCTACATCACCATTAATTACACCTTGAGTAATAATGCTATTACCCATAGCTTTTAAAGCATCATCAACCATAGCGTTTCCGCTAGTTAATTCACTAAGATTTAAACCTGTTGCAGATTCAAAAGCAGGACCAACAAAATCAGACAAAGCTTGAGTTATACCTGCTGTAGCCGCAGAAGTTAACAGTTGTGCAGGATCAATACTTCCTGTAGTAATAGCTTGACTAATTGCACTACTTCCAACAGCAGCCCCAGCGGTTCCTAGATAAGGAGTTAAAGCACCACCTGACATAGCCGTCATGGCTGTAACCATAGCCATCTTAACGTAGTCGGTAAGACCAGCATGATCTTCTTCAACAGTCTTTACATAAGCTGAACCGTTCCACCGAAACTTATCACCTGTTTCGCTATAGACTGTATCGTTAACACCGTACTTCTGTAACAGTGCTTGATTAGCTTCCGAGTTAACCCAGTTTTCATAAGCAGCGGCTTGATTTTGTGTACGTTCTCCATAAAGCTCTTCATACGTAGATGACGCATCATCACCGTACTGAGTCAAATCTTCACCACCAAGGATCATTAGATCGTCTTCTGTTAACGACCCGGTGTACTCGTCCCAGTTACCTACATCGTAATCGCCAGACTGTATAAGCTGTTCACGCTCAGTCATATAGGCAAGATAGTTATCAAACGTACCAAATACTTCAGGCAAACGGTTTACTTTGTCACCTTCAAAGTAATCACGTAACTCTGCTTCAGTTAGCTGTTCAGCTTCTCTACTGCCGTACAAAGAAGTTGGACTAGCATCACCGCGTTCAGCGCCTTCAAAAAAAGTAAACGTCATTTCGGAAGGAGTGCTATCGCCTTTAACATCTCGCATAGGCTTAACACCGCCAGTCTTAGGAGGTGTTGTATCTTTTGTAGGCATAGCAGGTTTATCTGTTTTACCTGTTAGCATTCCTGTTTTAGCTTTTCTAGCCATTTACTTTTCCCTCGATACGCCCTTAGTCTTTTCATAAGAACGCATTGCACCAAGACCAAGCATACCCATAAGTACAGGCATCATAGTCTCTAGATCAATAAGCGGTATAGTTACTTCAA
>Ga0181388_1000562_pt1 | contig 12200 bp, 15 predicted proteins | sample 11SPOviralmetaG_FD_130120 | JGI IMG/M metagenome (GOLD analysis project Ga0181388, IMG submission 130120) | Marine viral communities from the oligotrophic San Pedro Time Series (SPOT) site, San Pedro Channel, CA, USA - 11 SPOT_SRF_2010-05-17 | ecosystem: Environmental > Aquatic > Marine > Strait...
AGTTCCAAAGAACAAGTTAGAAGCTTCTCCAGCTACAATGTGGTCAGATGGCATACCTGGAGCGTGTTGGATTTTAATCCCTTCAAACGCTAAAGCATTACCCATATTGTACCACTGTGATCCTTGATCGTTAGTACCAGCAGCACCAAGACCAGCAGCACCAAATCCTCCTAAAGCTCTTACATAAGCTTGTAAAGCAATAGTAGGTAGGTAGATAGTTAAATCTTCTTTACCATAAACAGCAGAAGGAATAGAATCAACTACATTTCCTAAAAGAGCTATAATGTTTGTAGAAGTAAAAGAAGTTTCTGAGTCATTAGCAGCATCATTTACTGTTCCATCAGCAGCCATAAGAGTAGTGAAACCATCAAACTGTCCGTTAGATCCATCATAAGCACCAGCCCATAAGTCTTGCTCAGTTTTCTCAGCTACTTTAGAAGCAACGTGACCGATTAAGAAATCAGAAAACGCTGGAGGAAGAGAATCGTAAGCAGAATATCCCATCTGTACAGCTTCCCAGTCCTTACGAAAATCAGCCTTACACAAAACAAGGTTTACTTGTAATTCAGTAGGTTCGAGGATTCTTTCTGTTAGTGTTAAAGCATCAGCAGTCTCTGTGAAATCACAAGAAGCATTAGCAACAATACCAGTAGAAGCGATTTTCTTGATTACTTCTTTGTATTTTACATTAGGTTTAATAGTGACAGCTCCATCGTTAAGAGTCTTACCACTTAAAAGTGCTGCTGCGATGTACTTTCCAGCAAATTCTCCAGCATACGTTGAGGTAATAGTGTTTACACTACCATTACCAGCATAAAGATTAGTCTTTTTCATTTTTTTATTATTTATTTAATTGTCTTAATACTCTATCTAGAGTAGTTTCGTTTCTGTTTTGAGAAAACTTTACTTCTTGTTTTTTAGAAGCTTTTCTTTCTGGGCTATGCTTGAATTTTCTAGACATCTCCTCTTTTTTCTCTTCGTCTTTTTTCTCGTAAGAGTCATCAAACTTTTTCTTAAGCTCTTTTAACTCTTCCTTTACTTCCTCAATAGCTGGTGCAACTACATCAACTACTGCTTGTACGATAGCTTCCACTTCTGGAGCTACTTCTTCTGGTACTTCAGTTTCGATAACTTCTTCTTCAGCTTCTACTACTACCTCTTCTGCTGGTGCTTCGGCTTCTCCAATAGAAGCAATAACTCCCTCTTCCTCTACAACTAGGGATCTTCCATCCTCTAATTTGTATTCTCCGATTGGAAGTGCTACACGCTCATCCTCAGTAACAATAAAAACAGACTGACCAGCCTCAAAAGACTCAGCTTCGATTACTGTACCATTGTCTAAAGTCTGTTGAGCTAACTTTACGTTAGTATTCAAAAGAGCTTTAATCTTAGATAACATTTCTGTCGTTTTCATATTTATTTATTTATTAATTAATTAACTAAAATCTGGTATTGATATATAGGATATTATCTCTCTATATTTAGAAATCATATCGTTATAAGTACTATCAGCATTATCTACAATCTGTTTTGACTCTTCATAATTGTCATATATATCAGATGGATTTAAACCTAAATCATTAGCTTTTTGCTCTAACTCTTCTAATTTAGCTCTATAGTTATCTGCAAACTCTTTTAAAGAAGTAGCATTACTATTTACTATAAAGTCATCTATATTGTATTTCATTCTAAAGTCCCAAAAAGCTTCCATAATTTCATCTCCCCATTCATAAGCCAAATAAGAAGCTAAACTACTAGCCTCTTCTAAAGAGTCAAACTCTGTGATTAAGTCTTGCACTATAGATAGCTTAACTTGTTTCTTAGGCATCCCTTTAGCTATCTTGCTAAATACTGTTTTCTTTGTGTTCATAGTTTATACGCTTTTACTTTCGTCTCTAAATTGTTGTTGTTGCATAATGAAACGCTGATCTAATTCTGCTAGATAGTCTATTTCTCTTATGTGTTCTTCATAGTTTGGATAAACTTCTGTAACATCTAATCCTAGTTCCTCAGCTTTCTCTTTAATCTGTAATAGTTTACTCTTATCATCAGCTAAATCTTCTGGACTTAAAAAAGTTTCACTGTTTTGAAAATATACAGAGTAAATCTCTCTACCTATTTCAAACCATACATCAAACTTCTCGTCAAACCACTCATCTACAGAATAAGATAAACGACCTACCTCTTCTTGTAAGTAGTCGAATTCGTAGTCTAGCTCATTTACTAAGCCTAGCTCTAATTTTTTTTCTTCTTTTAGTTTCAACTCTCTATGCTTATCTGCATCAAATAGCCTACTGAATACTGTATTTTTAGTGTTCATATTATAGTTGTTTCATTGATTTAGCTACTTCTAAAACTTCATTATTAAGATCTAAATTACTCTGATAACTCCCTACTGTTACTGTAGCATTAGTATATTCATCAAATTGAAAAGGGTTAATGCCTAAATCTTCAGCACTTTTACCAAATTCATCTAAAGAGTATTCTAAATCTGAAATACTATTTGAATAAATATCTGCCATATTGATTAAGCCACTAACTTCATTTTGTAAATCTATATATCTACTAACCCAATCAGCTAACATATCATCAAACACTTTAAAATCTGATTCAGCTCCATTAGTTTTAGTTTCTAAATCTTGAACACCAGCCAAATCTACTCTTTTAGTTTCCTTAGATAACTGTGAGAATATTCTTTTTTGTAGAGTCATAGTCTTAATTTATTAATATAACGTTTGTATTATTTTTTTTGCATTTTTAATTAGCATCCTCACAAGCTGTACAGTCATCATAAGCAATAGATGCTGTATTTATATGTATACCTTCTGAATGATGCTCTGCTGTTACTGTATAACAAGCATTGTGGTTATTCTCTAGAGTTAAGTAGTAAGTTTTACCTACAATAAGCTCCGTATCGTGCATATGAACGTGGTGTGTGTGGGCATCTGAGCATCTCTCTACTACATATCCATACCAAACCCCAGTAATAACCTCTCCTTTACTTTTACCAATTCCTTGAGCCCATAGGCTACCATCACAGCACTTTCTAGAGTATGTTAATTGATCTTTACACAAACATCCTCTTTTGCTATTCTTAGGACTAGTTCTGCTAGGTATCTTACTATCTTTACGCATCTAACTCTTTTAGTTTGTTAATAGCCCACTCTACACCAGAAGTGCCTCCCCAAGCATCCCACATCAATCCTCCACACCCCTCAGAGTATGGTACATCTTTATGTTGTTGATGTCTTTTGAAACTAGCCATTCTAGAAATTGTATCTCTAGTTATACCTTCTTTCTTAGCTAATTGGTTTGCTCTTTTTTTTCCTACATCAGTGCCACAGCTACCCCATCCATTTTTCTCTGCCCACTCTAAAGCTCGTTTAGCGTTATTACTAGCACTCTCTGGATAGTCTGTATAAGATTCTAGCTTTGTTTCTGCTTCTAAGATCATCTGTTTAATCTTTAGTAGCTCTAGTCCAGCTTCTATCTCTTTGCTAAGCTCTTCTTTTTTACTCTTCTCTACAAAGTAGCCCTCTATTGAGAAGCCCTTAACCTTACCAGTTTTTACGAAATCTTGCCAGACCTCTTCATTGGTTACTTTCATAGTACCTACCCAAGTTCCTATAGGTAAGTCCATATCGTATATCTGACTTTTATCTTTTACCTCATCCTCTACTATCCAAGACTCTACCAAGCTAAGACCAGATAACTCTAGCTTATGCTCAAATGTAGAATTATTTTGATAGCCATTCATTAAAAACATCTCAGATGCTTTACGGACTGTCTCTCTAGTAAAGTAAATATAGTACTCATCATTACCATCCTTTCTGTAGATAGTTTTATTAGGTACTAGTAAAGCTCCAGTAAGTAGTCTTTTATCTGTATCTGCTTCTGCTAGTTTATATTCCTTTTGTTGATTAAGTGCTACAAAGTTTTCCTCTATAGCTGGATGCTCTACAATACTGATTGCATCAATACCAGCAAATAAGCTGTCATCATCCTCTTCAATTATAAGTTCTACTATTCTCATACTATTATAACGTTATTAATTTCTATTTTGTTAAAGAGTAGCACCCTCTACAATATTATTCTCTAAACTCTGTGCAGTGGTTATGTCATTAGCTACTACATAGGCTTGTACTGGCTCTTGTGTTTGACTTCCTACTGCTTCTGCTAATTGACTTGTTTCTGTAGCACCAACTATATTAAAGCTAGGAGCTTGAGGTGTAGCTGCTGCTGCTCCAGCAGATGCTCCTCCTCCACCACCACCACTAGATTTAGGTATTTTAGTAGAAATAATCTTTTTAACATTAGCAAACCCTACCGCACCAGTAGCAATCGCTTGTGCAATAGCATAGCCAGGTATCCCAACTTCAGAAAATGCTCGTATTTGACCAGCAATAGAAGCATAAGTATTAATTAAAGAAGCCGCTACTGCCATCGCTTTACCAGCCGCAGTTTCTTCTCCTATAACTCCACTAACATCTGATAACGCACTAGCATAACCCATAGCAGCAGTCATTTTAGCTTTAAACTCTGCATCTGCTATACTTACCCTAGCATCTGCAAACTGTTGCTCTAAATCCTCTTGTTGTTTAGTGCTTAAAAGTTTATCCTCATTAAGTATATCCTCTCTAGCTTGTAGTATAGCTCTCTGCTCATCAAAGGTTAGGGTATCAAACTCTCTATCTAGTTCTAATTCCTCTATCTTTTTAGCTTGAGCTTTTTCTCTATCTTTTAAAGCAAACTCATCCTTCTTAGCTTGTAAGGTTTCATTAAGAGAATTAATTAGCTCTTGACTTAATAGACCATTAGCTAAAGCCTCAGCCATTAGTTTCTTGTTATGCTCTTCTATCTTTTTTAATTCTAAAGCTCTAGCCTCTTCCTCTGTATTAGCCTCTGCTTCTCTAATTCTGTTTTTTAAGTCTGCTAATCTTTTTTGATACTCCTCTTCTAGTTTTAGCTTCTCTTCATTCTCTTTCTTTATCCTAGCTTGTTCTTCCTTATTGTCTTGTAGAATAAAGCCATCTCTTTTGTTCTTTAACTCTCTTAACTTTTTCTCAGTTTCATCTATTACTGCATCGCCTTCAGCAGCCACTTTTTCTGGATCAAATAAAAATGATGATGTAGTTTCTAAGTAGTCCTCAGTTAAACTAGTTCCCTCTTCTAATACACCTACAGCAGCTAGACTATTAGTAATACCATCAACTAAACCAGTAAGAATTAATATAGGTGCTGATAAAAAGGCTATTATACCTTTAGCAATACTTTTGTTTCTTTCTGCTGCTTCTACTTGAGACTTTTTCATTTCTCTCTGAGTAAGTAGTTGAGCTTCTAGATTTTTTATAGTCTCTCCTAATTGTTGCTTTTTTAAGTCTCTTATTTGTTTTTCAGTCTTACCTTGAAGCTTAAGAGTATTCTCCATTGAGCGAGTAATCTCTGCTTGTTTTTCAGATTCTAGTACAGCCTCTTTCTGTAAGTCTAAAGATTCTTTTTGAGCCTTACTGACTCCATTAACAGCATCCTTAATATCATCCCAATAAGCAACCACTAAACCTAAAGCAACTACTAAAGCTCCTATACCAGTAGTAAGTAAAGCTGTTCTAAAGCCTTTAACAGTTTTTATTAAACCCTTAAATCCTCCAATACCATCTTTAACAGCACCAGCTAAATCTTTTACTTTAGTAGCATAACCCCCAGTAACTTTGTCTAAAGCTTTAAAACCTTTCCTTTGCTTGTCTCCAGCAGTAGAAACTTTATCTAAAGCTGAGTTAAGATTATTAATTGCTTTTGTGGCTTTGTCAGTTTTAGCTACTACATCTATCTCTACTTTTTGTGCCATATCTCTTGCTTAAATTGTTTTACGCTTTCTTTTATAGTTTCTGGCATCTTATATTTGCCTTTCGCTACGTCTATGTACTCTCCTCTAAAGTCAAACTCTAAAGCTTCTAAAATATCTTTTATCATAATGTTGTTTCTGTTATAGTTGTATCAAGTGAGTAAACATCGTTTCCACTTATATTATATTTTGCTCTTACCCCTATATTGTATGTCGTACCACTTTGTAAACCATTTACTTTTAAACTTGTACCTACAGTTGTATCAAATACTCCACCATTTAAAATTACATCATAACCAACCACACCAGTAACCGCAGTCCATCCTATTGTAATAAAGTCTGTACTTTTTGTTGTTACTGTAACTTGAGCCACTCTGTCTGCTGAAGCACTTTGACTATTTTCTAATTGTGTAACAGATTCTGTAGATGTATAAAGTTCAAGCTTACTTTTGTTGGTTAGTAAATTAGTCTTTATAGAATTGATCCTATAGACTTTATTGGCTATTATAAACCTATCGTTTAAGTTATAGTTTAGTATTATATGTAAAGGCAAATACGCATCTACAGTTAATATCCTACCTTGTCTATCAAAAACCCCTATAATATAATCTGCATAGTATTTAGCAAATAGGTTAGTACCTTTAGGTTCTAGAAAAAACTCATCAGCCTCTACACCAAAGTTTAATGATGACGAACCGCTACTTACAACTCCATTGCTTTGTACATATATTTGAGATGGTCTATTGTAATTAGTTATAGTAGTTGTTGTACTTGTAGAAGTATCCTCAAACTCAAAATCATTTGTAGTAGCTTGGTTTTTAATATACAATAATAAAGGCTGTCCTATAGTAGGATTAAAGTCTTTGTCTAACATAGCACCTTGACATATAGTAGATAAAGAACCAGTATTCGCATTACTTAATCTTTCGTAAAGCATTTTCTCGAAATCTAATTCTACTTTATAATCTCCACCATCCCAATTATCATTACCATAACTTTCTTGTGCGAATATATTGCCAAGTAATTCTTGTTGCTTTTGTACTAAAAATGATTTTCTGCTTTTAAAGTCAAGTTTTATATTTCTATACTGTAGCACCTTTCTTATCTCTGAGCTTTCAGTATCTACATATTTAGTTATATCGTAGTTTACCCCCTCACTATAAAAGTCATTCAAAGGTATTACTCTTATTTGCTCTCCTTGCTTATAAGCCACTAAATTGAACATTTTAAACAAGTTGGATAAGAAATCCATTATCTTCATTTTAGGCATATGGTCTGCTATAATAATCTCATTAGCAGAAGTCAGAGCTGGAGAGGTATATGTACCAGAGCCTATAGTTATAAATTGATATGTATCATAATTACTTGAGCTATAAGTAGCACCTAAAGTAAAAGTGTTTAATGACAAAACATTTGCAGCTACAAAATCTATATAAACATCTAAATTACCAGTACCATAATTAGCAGCACTCATAAAAGCTGTAAAAACATTATTGCCGACTTGATCCTCAAAAGATTGTACTATTTGGTTATCAGATGCTCTTCTTATAAAAAGACTATATTCATCGGTTTGACTTCCAGTGTTTATTATTATATTAAAACCAACAGTTCTATGAGTTCCTCCAGAAGATGATATATAAGCTGGTCTTATTTCATCGCCAGCAGTTAAAACCCATCCTATTGCTGGGTTAGTTCCAAATCTTGTAGAAATAGTAGTTGTATCAGCTCCAGACTCTTCAGCATTACTCATAAAACCTTTTTCTTTGTGCATCCACAAGTATAGGTTATTAATCTGTTCTCCATTGAAAAACTCGTCTGTAAAGTCTATCTCTGGATAATCATTTTCAATAGCTTCTATAATTGTCTTAACCTTTATAGCTGGTTTTAAATCTCTAAAGTTTAAAAAAGTATTGTCTGTGCTTTTATATCCGTTATTATCTAATCTCATATTTTTACTATGAGTAATAAGTGGCATACATACCTCTGATAGATTAGTAAACTTTTGCAGTCCGTTAGCGTGTGTGTATGAAAAATTTAAACTGCTTGGATATTCTAAACTGCTTAACTCATTCTCCGCGAGTACATCTTTAAACTCTATTGTTTCCCCAAAGAATATAAGCTTGTATGCGTAAGGCTTATTGTCTTTCATTGAAACACTATTAAGTTTTATCTTTCCTTTCTTGTAGTCTGCTCCATTTAGTTTTATAAGAGCATCTACTTTATATCTAGCATCAAAGCTATTTAGTATGTCAGAGTTTTCGTAGTGCTTGAATATCTTATTGTTGTGTTTAGAAGCTGGTACGTTAAACTGTTGGCTAAAAGGTGTGAATACTTTAGCTACATCTTTTACATTCTTAATAGAATCAGTTATACTTACGCTCTCATCCCCAAACAACTCGAGTCTTTCTAACACTCCAGATATTACATACGACTTATAAGCTATAGTAAATATATCAGCAGATAAGTTTAATACTGTATCACTAACAACAGTAGTCACAAAAGCCTCTGTATCATCATCAGTATTTCTTACTTTTGCTCCTACTTTAACTGTGCTTGTAAATTGCGAATCTGGTAAGCCAATTAATTTATTTGTGCTTACACCAATATTAAAGCCTTGTATAGTATCTCCAGCAGTTATATATAGTTCTATTATCTGCATCTATCGTATGTTGTTTATAGTATCAAAAGCAAAGTCTACGTCTATTGTGTAGTTTATTAGTTTGTCGTTTAAGTGTGTTTTGTAATTTAAACTGCTACTGCTTACGTTTATTGGTAATGTCTGTGAGTCTATCTCAATCCAGCAATCTTCGCTTAACTGCATCTGCTTAAATACATCGTTGTACTCCTCTGGATAAAAGCCAGTGTTAAGCGTTAGCTTTTCGCTTCCGTTTTTAGTAAGTATCTTTTGCTGATGTCTACTTGTGCTATAAGTATTGTTTTGTATTATGTTGCTTTTGTATTTCTCACTCTTTGTGGTAAGTACTTCATTAGTTCTTTTAAAGAACCATATAGATTGTAAAGCACCATACTTGTTTACAAAAGTAACTTTATAAGGCTGGTATTTACATTCCTCAATATCTTGTACTGTTATTATAGTTAGGTTACCATCTACATCTGACACTCTTATTTCATCCACAGCCAATAATGCAAACTCATCTTCAAAATCAGTCAAACATATATTGCTCTCGAAAGTTCCGCCATCTTGAATAACCCTATCCTCAAACATATCAGCTCCATTCACTCCATTAGTAGCGTATTTTATTTGCTCTGTATTTTCATCGTCAAAACTTAAATTAATAGAATACACAACTTGACCATTTAACAAATAAGATACATCAATATCTTGATTAATATATAAAGGCAAAACTGCTGGAGTATCTGCTAACTTTAAAATACTACTGTTTGATTGTAATACTGTACTGTCATTCTGTGGATTCGCACCCTCTTCAAAATAACCATAGCCATAAAAAGCAGTCAGCTCTACTTCAGTTTGTGGTGTTTGTGCTGCTCCAGATATAAACTGTGTTAGTTGATAATCTACCCATAAATTTACAGAAGCATATTGTCCACTAAAATAGTTAGTAAAGTAATCTCTGACTAATTCTGATATTTCAAAGACTGACTTGTTTAGCACCGCAGTAGATTCTATTGTATATGTAGGGTTATTTGGTCTATCTTGTCCTTGTAACCCATCGTATATATACAAGTCTAAAGTGCAGCTTGTTAAATTAGTAACTGTACCAGTGCTTACATAGTATGGACTTCTTACGTTTATCTTGCTCATTTCTCTACTGTTATTTTAATCATTTCTTCTGTATCTAATTTGAAGGCTTTTTCTAATTTGCTACCTATATCATTTTGTGCTTTCTCAAAAGCATTAGTAAAAAATAAACTAGGCTTTAATCCTCTGTAGTATATGTTTCTAGCTATAATCTTTCCTATAGTTTCATAAGTACCTCTAACAAATCTACCCTTCTCATCTCTTAGCCTAAACCCTTTACCTTTTGCCCAGTCTCCTACGCTCTTAGCGAAGTCATCAAAAGTACCTTTCATATTACCACTCCCAAACCTATAAGGGCTGTTAGGAGCTTGTTGTGGTTTTCTGTATTTTTCTTTTACTATTTGTTTACTAGGATCTGCACCCTTTACCCCTTTATCTTGAAAGACTCCATAGTCCTCCATTTCTATATTGAAGTAAATCTTATCTTTAGTATCATAAACATTACTACCCTTTATACTTTCATACAGCTTACCTACCTTACCTTGCTTAGCTAAGTTCTTTTTAGATTCCTCTATTATTTGGTCTCTAATCTCTCCTAATACTTTTTTTAGGTTATCAGTTTTCACAGATGTCTATATTATTCATTACCACTAAAGAAAATGTAGCACTCCATCCAGCTAGTTCATTCTCAAACCTATCTTTAAAAGCATCTAGGCTTACACTACCCTCTACTTGATATCCTTCTCTATGAGTAGTACCCTTTCTTAGTTTTTGTATAAACTTATTCAGTACCGCTAATTGAGTATTAAGCACATCCATTTCATTGTTGTTCCCTCTAAATATATCAGTAGTCTCTTCTTTATTAATGTCTACTACATCCATAGCTAGTATACTAAAGCTGAAGGTCATAGTCTGACCATCCTCTGTAACGTTGTTTAGCATAATATGAGACAGTGGGAATATCTCTGCTTTATTTAGGTTTACTTGTGTGATGTCTCCTCTGGTTACTGTATTTACGTTTACATCTGTAAGTAGTAAATCCTTTAGGGTATCCATTACATCATAGTAGGCTATAGCTCCTCTGTGGGTTAGTGCTGTCATTTTACTGGTTTTTTATTATACTTAATTAATGAAGCTCCTATAGTGATTGCTATAAGTAAGAATATGTTAGGGTGTGCTTCTCCACAAGTTCCTAATATATGGTTAATGCTGTCTATCATTTAAAATTCTTTTTTATATTCTTTCTCTCTAAGTCTGTTTTATCTTTCATAAAGGCTAAAGCATATAAACACTTATGTATATTTAGCTTAGTAACCTTATCTATATTCATCACATTAAATCCGCTAAGTGCTTGTATTGATTGATACCAACCCCATTTATTATTGAAGTTTGAGAAGGAGTCAAGCCCTCCAGAGTCCCCTCCTCCTCCAAATATTTCGTCATAGCTATCGACAATTCTTTCCCTAAATTGTAAAAAAAAACCATTGAGCTTACTACTGCATCCATAGGTGTGTGTAGCATAGCATCATAATACAAGTCTCCTTTATACTCTTCAATTAAATACTTGTCTCCTATCTTTTGTTTTATAGGTCTGTATAGAACAGCCATAGCTTTGTACATATTATCCCAGTTTCCTAAGTTACTATCTAGATCCACATACTCCCCAAAGGTCATATCATCTAGTTTAGGTATGAATCCAAATTCAGTATCTCCTAGTTTAAAAGTCCTTACTAAGTCTGGCTGTTTGTTTAGTGTAGCTGTGATTATGTTTACTACTTTCCTAACATCTGACATCTTGTATTCTACTGCGTCTAGTAGTGGTACTCCACAAAATATCTCTAATACTTTTTGATGCACAAATACATCGCTGTAGGCATCATCTTCATTCACTTCTAATACTTTCAGATACTTAACGTAGTCTGATAGCTTTATCTCTCCTAAATCATTAGGTACTGTTAGTTTTAGCTTCATAATAATATAACGTAAAATTTATGTGTTTTAACGGATTGCGTACTTACCAAAGTTAGGCTGACTCATAATAGAGTAACAAGCGTATCTCGTACTGTCAATTAAGTGATCATTCTTTGGCTCTGGTTTATTGGTTAGCTTTCCACTTTTATCCTCTAACCACTTGTAGTCTCTAAACTCTTGTATAGCGTTATGACTCTCTTTAGTGATGTTTATTTTAAATCTCTTTAGTAAGTCTATTCCAGCATTAATAGAATCCTTACCCTTTACACTAGGTCTTATATTCCAGCCCATTCTTCTCAGCTCTTCATTTAGTCTCGGCTCTGCTGAATCTGCATATATTAAGTCTCTCTCTACTCCTAGCTCTTTAAGCTTCTGGTGTATGTCTCTTCCAGTCATCATAGTTTGGTAGATACATTCTTTTATGTATAAGTCATAGCCTCGCTTCCAAACCCCTACCATAGCTGTAGGATCATTAGTGTATCCGTAATCTAATCCATAACTTACAAACTCTGCATCAGATGGTACATTGTCAGTCTCATAGTATTTAAAGATAGTTGCTTTGCTATACCCTCTCTCTCCTAGTCCGTATATTCTCCAGTAGTGTTCATCTGTTTCTTTTAGCCTCTCTATCTCATCAATGATACTAGCATCTAGAAACTTATTATC
>Ga0181388_1000568_pt1 | contig 12083 bp, 6 predicted proteins | sample 11SPOviralmetaG_FD_130120 | JGI IMG/M metagenome (GOLD analysis project Ga0181388, IMG submission 130120) | Marine viral communities from the oligotrophic San Pedro Time Series (SPOT) site, San Pedro Channel, CA, USA - 11 SPOT_SRF_2010-05-17 | ecosystem: Environmental > Aquatic > Marine > Strait...
GGATATAATGGTTCAAGAGTACATTGGTGTCAGCTTCATTTAATGTTCCCTTCACACCGTTGACATACGTATATGCCATGCCATCGTCGGTAACTTCGAATTTTAGATCCATTATACTACTATATTAATACACGCCTTTAACTGTTGGATAATAAAAAATGTTTCCTAATAACAAAACACACAAGATGAAATATTCTGCCGAAATGGGATTACCAATTATACTAGTATTAATGCTCGTCGCCGCGGTGACATTTTTCGTAAATTTCGTGGGTATCAAACACTATAACGAATGTGACGCGATCAGGGGGGTTGAAAAATTCGAAAACAGGAAGGTATACCTCAGCCAGCTCGTGACCATCGTTATCACAGGTGTCGTGACACTCGCTCTGCGACAGTTCGCGTCCAGCCCCGGCATGTCCGCGACGGGTCCCATGATGTTGGTTGTCGGAGCTCTTCTATTGACTTCGTCTGTATTCGTGTACCAGATACTCAACGCCGACAAGGAAGCGTGTGAACCTAAGAAGACCGATGTAAATTATTCGGGTGTATCGATGGGGTTCGCGAGTGTTATCATACTAGCTGGTATCGCTATAACGTACCTGTCGATCACGAAGAACAAGAAATTCACTAACACCGCCTCGGCATTAGAAGCATTTAGTAACCGTGGTACAACGCAGGTCGGACCTCTCAATCAGCGAGGTCGCTTTTAATTAATTTAAAAAACAGGTAAGAATACAAAGTATGCAACTTCATGAAGCTACATATTTAGTTTGTATGCTTATCGTCCATGTTGTTCGTAACGTGGGTAAAATAACATTCGAAGACAAGATGAAAGTTCTTCAACTCTGTTTTTCCCTACTCCGTTCCGTTGAAGACACTTTATACAGGATATACAATTGTGAAAGTAAAGCGACACTAGAGTATATAGCAGAATAATTCGACCCTTTCCTATACTGATACGTTAACCATAATATGTTCGCTAGTATACTCATGTACATGAAAGGCATTGTGTGTTTACCCACTGGGTACTCGTCTACGTTTATCGCACGGATTATCATCTGAATCATACCCAGGGTAAGTGCTGAACCGGCGATTAAATCGTTACCCGGTATAACCATTTATATAATTAAAGATTTTAATCTCGATATATACAAATGGATACCATTTTGAAAACGTACGCGACTAAATCTAAGGATAGCGCCGCTCTTGTCTCACGCATTGAACGTCTCGTAGCCAAATATGGTAAAACGGGTATCAACAAGGAAAACCTACCTGGTCTCGTATCCGTTCTGATGGTGGATGTTCAAAAGATCAAGGGTCTGACTGGTGCCGATAAAAAGGATCTTGTCATTGACTTGATTAATTCCGTGATTGAGCAGATCGACGCGGGAGATGAGGACACGGAACTTGAGACCGTCTTAAAGACCATGGTACCCCCCATGATCGATAGTTTTTCGGTCATGCTAAAGGTAAATAAGGCTTGTGGATGTATGTAAAATAGAATGAAGTTTCCATCTCTTGAAACTATGGTCATGTATGGCATCTACACTGTCAAGGATCTCGTTTTACATTCACATAATAAATTGAAAAAACGGCACATTATACCTCTTAATGAATGTGATAATTGTGCATTTGTTTTTCCTGGTACGAAGTGTACCAACTGTCCTATGGTTTAGGTTTTATAACTAGCCCAAGTACAGATTCCAAATTATTTTGATCACGCTTAAGCGGTTTACTACGTTTAAGGCGTAGTGGTTCATTTGTTCCCACGGCACCTTTTATCTCGTACAATTTCGCTGTATTCTTAACTATAGGGATATCTATTTTCACTTCCGAGTCTGTTATAATTTCTTTTGGTGGACCCGGATCAATTTTCACGTTTTGTCTAAATTGTTCTATTGTGAGATCCCCCCCAAATTCATGTAATCTCTGTCTTTTCGGAGCAGGTGGAATACTCCCAATAGCCCCGTACATCTGTTTACGCATCATCACGATGTTACCGCAGATGATACCCCCCCTAGATAACCCATATTCTTCTATAGCATACGTTTTCATACAATTCCATGAACAGAAACGACCACTGGTAATGAACCGTTTGCGTCTATCATCGTATTTTATTGGTAGTGCTAATGCATCGGTATCAAAAGTATGACAACACCACCAACACCACAACATAAGTATATTCAGACATTAGTCTTTAAGTTATAAATTTTTATCTCGTATTATCATAATAGGCCGGATGGCGTCAGGGAAAAGAGGGTCGGCCGGAGGACTCGTTTTTACATTGATTCTATTGGTAATAAGTCTATATTTCCTCCGTCAATATAACAACGATCAGAGGAAAGTTCAAATTTTCGATTCATTGCTTGGACAATATGTTGAGGTGACAGAAGAACAGGCTCGTGATCAGGGTATATCTGATAATACAGGCGCCGACCCCGAGGACATCGTCGTTCCAAGCCTTGACGATGCTCGTGATCGTATGGATGATGACATGCGAAACAAGGATGAACAAGGTGGGAATGACAGTCTAGGTGCAGATCGAACGGATATAATGGAAGAGATACGACGGTTAAGTGAGAAGGTATGTCTGTTCCCTCCCGATGATCAGTATGGGTGTTATGGTGAATTTGAAGATGACGAGGATGAGATGCTGGCACGCGATGAGGCGCTCGCGATGGTACCCATCGTCGAATCACAATTAGCCGATGCTACTGCGGCATCTGACACGTCGCGCACGACTGAACTCAGATCAGAATTAGAGCGTGTTCAGAAAGTTGCTTATGATGTTGTCTGTTGTAAACCGAAGGAGGTGGTCATCGACCCTGGTGGACTCAGTGAAATGAATCAACTCGCTTTAGAACTCGCTGCTTCAATCGTTGTGGGTATCTTTTTAGAAGAAGCTGTCATAAAAAGGGCTATTGGTGTGAAACCTAAATATAACCCCCCGGGTACGGCTGCTAAAGCTGCGACCAAAAAGATCTTAAAAGAAGCGACTGACGAAGCCGCGACAGAGGCGGGCGAAAAGGCTTTTAGAAAGGCAGTCGCAGAAGGTCTTGACGAAGCTGGTCAAAAGCTGGCCAGGGAAGTAGCAGAAACGGGTGTCAGAAGCACCACCAGCGTAGCCATGAGAGAACTGGCACAAGAAGTCGGAGAAGAAGCAGCAGAAAAGGTATTCAAGGAAGCGGGAGATGCAGCCGTGGAGAGGGTGGTTAGGGAAGGTGGTGATAAGGCTGCGCAGTTAGCTGCGAGGAAACTCGCGGAAGAGGGTGCCACGGAAGCGATGGAAAAAGCCTCTTCTAAAGCTATAAAGGCTACTCTAGGTGAATTAACTGAAGTGATAGTCAAGGAAGCCGTTAAGTCTGCGGTCGAAGAAGGTGTCGAAACCGCCGCCGCTCACGCTGCGGGTAAGGCTGCCGCTGAGAAGGCCGCTGATGAGGGTCTGAGTGAAACTGCTCAAACGCTTGCGAGGGAAAATGCCGAAAAACTTGCTAGGCAACAGGCAGCACAGGCCGCGACCGAGAAAGCTGCCAAAGAGGCGGGTGACGCAGCTGCACGAAAAGCAGTGCAAGCCGGTACAGATATACTTGGACAGAAAATAGCCAGAGAGGCTGCAGAAAAGGGTGTAAGAGAGGCTGCCGAGAAGGCTGTTGGAAAAGCTCTTCTCGAGAAAAATATAAGAGATGCTATCCTCAACTCAAACGTTAAAAATGCGGGTGACGCGGCTGCTACACGGGCTGCCAGGGAAGGGATGGATGAAGTTGGTCAGAAATTAGCCAGGGAAGCTGCGGAGAAAGCTACCCGGGAAGCGGGTGAGCTGGCTGTGAAGAAAGCTATCGCGAAAACAGTCGCGAAACAGGCTGCGAAGAAGGCAACTGCGAAAATCGTCGCAAAAGTAGGTGTTAAGATAGCCACGAAAGTTGCCTCGAAGGTGGCTAAGTATACCATGTTAGCTGTAGCAGGTCCGCCAGGTTGGGTTGCGGGTGCTTTGATGATGGCATTTGACGTCATGTCGATATTGTTAGATATTTTCGATGTCGACGGCTATGGCACTTATACACCTGGTAACGCTTTAGAAATGATACGAAGTAAAGTTTTGGCAGATGGTGAACGATCTGCAATCCAAGGAGGTGACGGCGATTGGCCCACACTATTCCCAATCACGGAAATCGCACCACTCGAGTACCCAATCGCAGTCAATATGATGACATCGGATATGACATTAAACTACGGTATGCCAACTGTAGAATTTGATGCGATCGTGGGACCGGAATACGCAGCTTATATTGAAAAGACTATTGAAGATATACAATCAGGGTTAGAACCGAGTGACCCGCCCGAATCTTTCGTAGACTATTTAGTAGGAATACCTAAAATATATCACAAACAACGCGATATCTTTATATTTGAACACTTGAAGACATTGATTAAGATGTCTAGCACACCCGAAAGAGCAGATATGTTGGTTCTCTTACCGTTTATGAGTTCCCCGAAACGTGTAGGTATTTCGATTACACCCGAAGCTGCCGCGAACTGGAATACGAATAGTATGCCTTCTTGGATGGCAAATAATGCGATTCTCCCACCATTCCCTGAAAGTTGCGAGGAATATATAGATCCCATGGCAGCCATGTACACCGACGTATTCTACACAATGAATCCAAGCTTTTATGATGAGTCGATTGAACAAGTCGAGCGCTCAGATGATATGCCGGGTGACGCGGTGACAAATCCCGTACTTACACCAGTCCCTATACGCGATGAAACAGGACAACAAGTGAAGATAGTTTTGGGAGCACCTCTCGGTCCGAGTGTAGCGTTTTGTTTGAAACCACGGACCGGTGGTCTCCCGGGTCTCCCGACTACGGTAATTGACCCACAGGCATTTGGGGTTGAATTTGATTTTACAACTGGTATGTGTCAATACACGAAAGATTTCTGTACCAGATACGGTATGGATTTCAGGAGTGGTGATTGTAAAGAAAAGCCGGGTATGTTTCTGGGGGAAGCTATATTCGGGGAGACAATCACGAAAGGTTTTGTTCGAACGTATCAAACCTATGTCGTTGATAACATCCAATCAAAAGATCCAGCGAAAGTCGCGGCGGGGTTACTGTATGCGTCAAACCCACTCATACTAGGGGTGGTTGCTGTCGGCGAATCCATTTTTGGAAAATCAGAGATGAAAGGTAAAAATTTCCCCAAGAAAAGAGAATGCGAAGAATACGGAGATAGATACAGAGACGATGGTACGAGCTGCTGGCTTGACACGATACCCAAGAAATCGTCGATAACCGAAAAGAGGGACTGTAGCGAATGGGAAAGACAAGCTGATGGTACTCCGGGTCCAAGAGGAGACTTTACCAATTTAGAATCGGACGGCACATCTTGTTGGGCCCATACAAAACCAATTGGTTCCTCTGTGACTAGTAAAAAACATTGCGACAATTGGTCACACAAACACGGTAGAAAACTTCGCAGTGACGGTACGAGTTGTTGGCGCGATACAATCACAAAGAAGTCCAGGGCCGCTGATAAAAAGAGTTGTGATGAATGGGCGCATGAATACGGTAAAAATATGCGTGACGATAAAACGAGTTGTTGGCGTGATACAGAAGTTAAGGATACTGACACCGCTGCGAAATACGATTGTAAAGGACCCCCCATAAAACAGGTCGTCCAAGACAGTGATGGGAATTGGGTAGAGGGTGATGAAGTAATACCTAACAAGTATGAGTGGCGTGATAAAGTCATACGAGCCGATGGTGTAGCCTTCGGTGAAGGCCAAGGAAAACTTCGCTTCGATGGTACGAGCTGCTGGAGAGATATATATACCAAGAATTCAAACCCAGCCTCTAAATATAACTGTAAAGGACCACAGTTAAGAGATTCAGATGGGTCGTTAATACCGGGTAAATATGAATGGCGTGATAGAGTCACTCGATCTGATGGTGTTGAGGTTGGTGAAGGTCGAGGAACATTAACAGGTGACGGTACGAGCTGTTGGAAACATTTATACGCTAAGAAATCAAACCCCGCTAAATTGCGAGACTGTAGCGAGTTCAATGAGAACTACGAAGATGACGGTACGAGTTGTTGGTTACATTTAAAATCTAGAGCTGGTAAATTACCGGGATGTGCTGATGATGAAGAAAAGAAGGGTTTGTTGTGTTACCCGAAATGTAGAGAGGGGTATAAGTCAAAAGCATTAGAATGCGAAGGTATATGTCCTCCCGGTACAGTAGATAACGGATTTTTCTGTACTGACTGGATTGAAACTTACTTCAAGACACCGGGAACGAACTGTTCTGACAGAAGTGTGGACCCAAATACAGGTAGGGGTCAGCGTTTACTCGCAGCTGGTAGAAGCCTCGATCATCAATATTCCGGTGATTGGAACGGTGCAACATGTCGCGAACCATGTGAACCGGGAACCTCATTCAGGTCTGGTGCGTTGGGTAGTGGGTTTTGTAATAGCACAAAGGGTCGATATTCACGGGCACTTGATTCCAGTCCAGCTAACTCGTGTCCGGATAGTCACCCAGATTTACAAGCGGGTATATGTTATAAAAACTGCCCTACTGATTATAACGGGTTTGGTCCCATATGTGAACCTAAATCGGGTGCAGGAATTAAAGTTACCGCATTCGAGCGTGGCGAATGTGGTCCGAGTTCGTACCAACCTGATAAGTGTATAGAAGATGAAAACGCACCTGGTTGCCCTGTCTTACGAGAAAACAAATGGGGTGTCTGTTGGGATGTATGTAAACCAGGTGACACGGATGCTGCGATGATATGTAACCCGGCGGGTGGTTTCGGTATAAAGAAAACCCTATTTGACCGATACTATTGTGGAGATAGTTCATACCAATCGGATAAATGCGAAGATATAGGGAGTAAAGACACTTCTAGAATCATACCCCACTTAGAAACTGCCAATAAACAGGATTTAATCGATCGTATCAATTCAGAAGGGTTAACGGACACGCTTCACGATCAGATATCATACGTTCTGGGGTGCCCAGAAAAACGTGACGATGTCGCAGGTGTCTGTTGGGATACTTGCAGGACGGACCCGGAAACGGGTGAAAAGGATGAAAACTGGGGAGCACTCTGTAAACCTCGAAAAAAGATTGGTATCATAAAAACATTATTTGACCGATACTATTGTAAAGATGAAAAAAAGACCAATATACTCGGTGTGTGTTGGGAGGATTGTGACCGTTTCGAAGAAAAGAATTCCACTTATGATGCGGATGGTAATGTGATTAAACGGGTCAATTATACAGATGTCGGTGCGTTATGTCATCCTAATATGGGTCCCGGTATTAAGGTTGATATGTTCAGGCGTAGTATATGCGGTCCTAGTTCGTGGCAGCCCAAGAAATGCAAAGCTATTAGTAACAATGACACGTCTGCGGTCGTTACTGAACTGGAAAAGATTACGGATACGGGATCAAAAGCGTTCAGAACGAACGGTGGTTTATCTGCTATCATAGAGGGTCTAAAAAGTGGTGCGCTATCACTCACCACTGATGATGTACGGAAAGATGTCGAAGATATACTCGACTGTCCCATTAGACGGAAAAATGTAGCTGGCATTTGCTGGGATAAGTGTCCCCCATATGACGAAAATGACCATTCAGTTGGACACGGTGTCAAATATAAAGATATCGGTCTACTTTGCCACCCTGAAGGTGGGCCGGGTATCAAAGTTCCCGTTTGGGATCGTGAAGTGTGTGGACCTAAAAAATATCAGAAACAGGAGTGTGTTAATATCGAAAATGGAGATATAGACGCGACCGTTCAGGATTTGAACGCCGCAGGTGAAACCGCACTCGCGTCGAGATTAGCTGCCGCCGGAGAGTATACGAGAGACGATCCTACAGACGAATTCCCTGAGGGAATGGAACGCATGAAGATGAACGTGGAAACGGCACTCGGCTGCCCCGAAAGGCGGGAAAAGGTATTGGGTGTTTGTTGGGATGATTGCCCCCCGAGATTTACGAGGATAGGCGCACTTTGCCAACCCCCGGGTGGTCCCGGTATAAAGGTTCCGGTATGGGAACGTGAATATTGTGGACCTAGCTCACATCAACCCCCGAAATGTGACGATGTTACGAGTAGAGATATACCCAAAATCAATGAACACTTATTGCAAATTGATAGAGGTGATTTAGTAGAACGCATTGACACCGAGGGTTTAACCGAAACACTTTATGGCGAAATCGAAAGCGCACTCGAATGTCCGGTATTGCGAAAGAGGATACTTGGTGTATGTTGGGATACGTGTCCCAGACCGATTACACCTCGAAACATAGAACTCTTCAAAACACTGAGAACTCAATACTTTGCGGATAAACCCGTATACGAAAAGGCTAAGAGAGATTATTTTAACCTTTTAGATGTAATCAGTCGGGATGACGGGTTTACCCCCGATTATATGTTACGACGCAGATCCGGGGGTGGAAATGGACAACCAGGTCATCGTTGGTCGGATGATGAAGTTACGACATACAATGAAACGTTCGACTACTATCTCGAAAAGAAAGAGGAATTCATACAAGCGTCTGGATCAAAAGATAATTTTACTGAACCGTGTGTACCGGGCTTCAAAAGATCTAATCTGCGTGATGGATATTGCGCACCTGTAGCTGGGTGGGTAGAATATTCGTCACTGGCAGGTGAGGTAGAAGAGTATAGGAATACATACGAATCTCTCAAGGAATCCTTTGATATATTATCCGAGAACTATCACAGTGAAAAGAAAGAATACGAGCGCACGCGTAGTTTTGGGTATGATGATATTGGCTTGTTGTGTCAGCCAAAGGGTGGTAGGGACGAAGTTACGGACAAGAGAAAATCATCTGGACCAGGTATCAAGGTTACGCATATGAAGCGTTCCTATTGTGATGATGATCAGGATATGTTCTTAGGGGTTTGTTATGATAAGTGCCCCGAAGGGTGGCGCGACGATGGATTATATTGCAATAATCGATCTGGACTCATATCTCAAGCAAGCAGCCAACCCAGTCTCACTACATCCACTGGAGCGTGTGCGTCTGATTTGGATCCCGTTTTCTCAGATTTGGTTACCGATCAGGGTGAGGAAGATATATTAGCCTACAATGAAGCTTATATAAGCACACCATCGTCAATACAAGATCTACCAGACATGCTCAGGCGTGGGGAAATCGAAGTATCAGGGTTCCTAGTAAAATACTTCGATGAGGTAGGAACATTTGATAGCAGCTTTATCCCTACATCTATCGTAGCAACCATGGACGCAATCAGACTCGAATTAGGGGATGAACAGGGGATACGGTTAAAGTGTGTCGAAAAGCTACTTGAAATGTATACCGCAGGTGAATTCACACCCCTTCCACCACCCGAACAGACAGGTCTTGAAAAGTTCCTCGTGAAGTATAGCGCTGTAGAGAGCGATGGATTTATATTAGCAGATGCACCCGAAAATGTACGTAATTCTGTGAACTTATTATTGGAAGAAAATGCGAGAATACTGATTAATAAGGAGGTTGAAAGTTTCAATTTGGGGACAGGTGATTATGTCCCGGCTATAGTAACTGAAGACGGTAATAGTGAGGATGAGATAAAAAATGTGTTTACATTCATTGGTAAGTATATCGTGATGAAGGGTGATATAAATGTGGAGAGCGCACCTGGTGCGGCTCGCCCAATTCTGGAATCGGCTATTAACATAGCTGGTAGTATGAGTGAATTGAAATTGGCATTCGGTGCGCTTTTAGGGTATGCTGATTTTGTAGGAGATGAAGACGACCCTCCACCGACAACGAGCGATATCATAGTTGATACCGGTTCGACCGCAACAATAAATGGTGTTATGGTCAGGGGAATGGACGCGTTTAAGGTATATACAAGTGATGAGCGTGATGGCACGTATACGATCGTCACTAATACCAATGGGAACGTGTTCATGGGAGATGCGTCTAGCAATGACCCATTGCTTATAGAATTCCCAATCCCTATCGTAGCCCGGTTTGTGCGTATCATTGTACGCAGATGGAACGAAACGTTCGAGGTTCCTTTGACAGAAGAGGAAGAGCGGGCACGATTGATTCAAAATGAAGTCGATCTATTCAATAGGGGTGAAGAACCTTATACCACGATCGAACCACAGATTGGTCCTAGCCCTGAGAGTGGGATACTTAGTGAAGAAGAGATTACAAACATTTATACATTTACCGGGAACTATCTTATGATAACAAAGGACATTGTCATTGAAGACGCCCCTGAAACAGCCCGTCCAATTCTGGAATCAGCCGTTGAAATAGCGGGTAGTTTAGAAGATTTGAAACTAGCGTTTGCGGATGTATTCGCTCTTTTAGAATAATAAAGTTTGTATATGTTATACAATGGCTGATGCAGTCGCCGCCAAAATTCTGAAGGAAGCCATGGAAAAAGCTGTAGTAGACGCAGCTGCGAAAGCAGCCAGGGAAGCTGCGGAATCAGCTGCCACAGCAGCAGCCCAAAAAGCGGCTAGGGATGCTGCTGTGGCAGCCGGTCGAAAAGCTGCTCAGGAAGCGGCAGCAGCCGGTGCCGACGCAGCTGGACAAAAGGCGGCACGAGAAGCAGCCGAGGCGGCGAGTACCAGTGCTTCGGCAGCTATTGTAGCGAAGGCTACGAAAGAAGCTGGTGATAGAGCCGCTGCGAAAGCAGCTAAGGAGGCTATCGAAGAAGCGTCAGAAACAGCCGCAACAGCTGCGGGTGAGAAAGCTGCCAGGGAAGCGGCAGAAGCTGGAGCCGGTGAAGCCGGGCAAAAGGCAGCCAGGCAAACCGCTGAGGCGGCGAGTAGGAAGGCTAGTAAAAGTACTAATTACACTAAGCTTGCTGCATACGCGGCAGCCGCAGGTGTGGGTGTATACGTGTACACAGAAATGGTCGAGGAAAACGAAGCTGTCCAAAAATGTGCTAATATATGTTTACCAACTAATTGGGATGCGTATATGTACGAAGATTTAGAGAAATCTGATCTTGAATATTCGACTATCGCGCCAAGTCCGGATCAACCCATATGCACAGCTGAGACAGAGACCGAATGCGACGAGCACTGTTTAACTGAATGTAAAAAAATTCATAAAACGGGGCTACTCGATAAACTCGGCCCAGTGGGAGATCTTGCCGAAGAAGTAGTAGATGAAACTACGAACGCGCTTACGGACACCACGAACAGTTTTTTAGAAGCACTTGGTCTCCCCCCACTCACGGGTCCGGATGGTTTACTCGCAAAGTTTGGGAAATATTTTAAAATTGGGGCCGCTGTATGCTGCTGCTTATGTATCGTATACATTTTGTTCATGTTTTTTTAGCTTAAAGCGTATTTTTCTTTATATATAAGAATGATACTTAGTATAGATGTCGGAATACGAAATCTGGCAATGTGTCAATTCGACGATACGTCCAATACAGTCATTCAATGGGACGTATCGGGAATACCACCCGAGCATAAAGATGGCATTTATGTCTCACTGCGTAAACACTTAGATGAGCGTCCATGGATACTCACATGTGATACCATCCTCATCGAAAAGCAACCCGACCGCAATAAGAAAATGGTTTCTGTCATGCACTTCTTACACGCTTATTTCGTGATTAAGGCACCTGAATCTGACACGATCATTTATGACGCGCGTTTCAAAATTCCCGACGTAGCGGGTCCCGGTCGCGCACAGTATCTCAAACGTAAGAAGGCTGCTATAGAACGGTGTCGAAAATTCTTGGAAACAACTGAAACAAATAAACACTGGTTACCTATGTTTGACGCTTCTAAAAAGAAAGATGATCTCGCAGATACCGTCATGCAGGCTATTAGTTTTACGAAACGTGTTGAACCTTTACCAAAATCTAAAAAGGTTGTGAATAAAAAATTAGTTCCGAGAAAACCGAACGAGAATCAAAAAAGGACAAAATATTCAAAGTCGAACCTCGCATACATTTACAAAAATAAAGTTGAGTGTGAGTGCTTAGAAAATAATAAAAGATTCATGAAGGATCTCAAAAGATATTACCGTTCGTTAGATGACTTGATTAAAGAAATCGAACAA
>Ga0181388_1000569_pt1 | contig 12080 bp, 10 predicted proteins | sample 11SPOviralmetaG_FD_130120 | JGI IMG/M metagenome (GOLD analysis project Ga0181388, IMG submission 130120) | Marine viral communities from the oligotrophic San Pedro Time Series (SPOT) site, San Pedro Channel, CA, USA - 11 SPOT_SRF_2010-05-17 | ecosystem: Environmental > Aquatic > Marine > Strait...
ATCTCGCTAGATGTAAATCTAAACTGCTGAGTAACTAAGTCTTCCGCTCCATTTACCCCGCTTGTACCATAAGGGAAACCTAGTCCTAGTGAATGTGTCCTTCCTTGTGTAGTTATGTTAATCATAAACTTTTCTCCTTGAAATATAGGATAAGTACTTTTAAGTATAGTATGGTCGTCTACTCCATCCATCCACTCGCCATTCTCTGAGTTATCCTCATCGTGAACTATATTCCATTCCGAATAACGCTTAGTCATTACTGGAAATTTAGCGTTAGGTTGATTATCCCCTCCCATAGATATCATCTGAGAGTTACCTACTAGTGCAGTATTAGATTTGCCTATTAATATAGAACCATTATTACTAATGTCATATAGATGCAAGTAGTTATCCTCTCCATATCTTAGAGCTAATAACGTGCTGTTAGATATAGTATAACCGCTAGTATACCTAGAAGCTACATCTACACCTACAGAGGTCTCTCTTACGTTGTTATTTGATGCTGAGAATTTAAAGTTTGTAGACCATTTAGAGTCTGACATTATTTCTGTCTCATCTGAATTCTCTTCAGCTCCACTATATAAACCTAAAATATAAGTACCAGAGTTATCGTGAGTCCAAATAAACTCCTCTCCCTTACCTAGTGCTGAACCATTGTAGAAGGGTTGCTTACCTTTTAATGAATTAACTACGGTAGGAACGGTAACCTCGTCTCCAGTACTATTACCGTAAGCTATAAACCAGTCGTTAGTTCTAGCTGGTAACTGAGAACCGTTAATCATATTACTAGCATCTATTGTAATTACAGAAGAATCACTCATAGTAAGCTCTAAATTAGAGCCACTTAACGCACCACTAGATACAAATTTATTCTCATCTACACCTAACGTAGTAACGTCTACAGAGTAAGACGTATTGTCTTGTAGTGTTAAGGTTAATGTATTGCCACTTAAAGCAAGATTAGTTACTGGATTACCTCCACTAGAGAAGCCACTTGTATTAGTAAATATGTTATTTAATTGTAGTATAGCTTGGTTTAAAACTGAGTTAACAGAGTAACCATCTATAGAAGCGTTTGAAATAGGTAAAGACTCAATTATGACCTTCTGTCCTCCTTTTACCTTTATCTGTATGTTAGAACCGTTCGCTGTAGCTTGTAGTGTATTTATATCGTGAGATACTAAAAGACTCTCAGAACCTAAAGAAAGGTCTCTCATAAATATTGAAGAACCAGTAGAGTCTAATCCAAAGTCCATAGACTCATACTTTAAATAGGGGCTAATTAATTCTAAGTCTTTGTCTTCAAATAATCTATTGTGTACTATAGCGTGATAACGATTAGTTCCATCGTCTCCCATTCGCACCTGGAATACTCCTAAATCAGTATCGTCTATGTTTCTAACCTTAACTATCTCAGCAAAAATAGTAGTACCAGCGTGTATCTCTACTGGATGGTCAAAGAACCACTCTATCTGGTCGTTAGGGTATATTATAGAGTCTTTAGGTAGTTGCTGCATATAGACCTGTTTACCGTTTACATAAAGCCTATATTCTAATCTCACATCTAAATTAACTTGTTCAGCAGATACGGTAGTTATTCCTAATCCAGCAATATTAACACCGAAATAATTGTCTCCAGAGTAACCTATAGAAGTAGTGTTATCTGGTTGACCTCCTAAAGTTGTAGAGGACAAGTCTGTATATATACGACCAGATGGCGGAATAAAACCAGAAGCACCTTGGTTAGCTGTAACACTTTGGTCTTTAAGACCCCCCCACATTGGGTAAAAATTTATATCCGAACCTAAGTTAGTAAAGAAAATATTTTCAGCTCCAGAAGACATCTTATGCTGCTCTCCTAAGAAAAGTGAGTTAAGAGTAGTTTCGATGGCTCTATCAGCTTCTAACTTGTTTGTATCTGGATTAAATACAAAGTGTTTTAAAGTCTCCCTTGCTCCACTCGCTGAAGCAAGATTAAAACCCGTATTAGTCCTTAAGAATGCCAACAACTCTTCATCGGTAAAAGCTACTCCATCAGCATCTACAAGCTCAGATTTCAAGAATGAAACATCGTGAGACGAATTTACTGATGATAAAAATTTAATATTGTTACCGTAATCTTTATAATGAACTCCTCCCATAGGAAACTCAATAGTTGTATTATCTACCGTATCAGTAATGATAAGATAGTTGTCTATAGCTTGTAACTTCTTACTCATTGTCTTTAATTATTTGTTTAATTGTTTGTATTAACCTTTCTTCTTCTGTTAGTTGTTTACTTGCTTCTAAAGCCTCGAATCCTTGGAATACACCTTCTATACTAAAGCCTTTATAATCTCCGCTCTTAACAGCATCCCACTCCTCATCATTGTAAATCTTCATCATTATACACCAAGCACCTTCTGGAGCGTTTAATTTGTATAGGTTAGACTTATCGTTCTTAGGGTCTTCTACTATCCAGCTTTCGATAACCGTAGCTCCTTTGATTGGTCGCTCGTGTTCTGTCGTTACGTTGTTAGCGTTAAGGTTCTTCATATAAAGCTCTTGAGTCTTAGAGATAGTTTCCTTGCTGAAGTAGATGTTAAACTCCTTACCCTTCATTTTTCTAAAGATTCTCTTCTCTGGAACTAAAGCCATACCTACAACTACTCTGCGCTCTTCATCAGCTACTTTTAACTCGATACCTTGAGAGCTTAAGGCTACCCAGTTCTCTTCAATAGCTGGAGACTCTACTAATGATACTGCGAAGACTCCGTCCTCCTTCTCATTTCTTATAAATAATTCTATTTCTTCCATAGTTAAATAACGAAAAAAACAAAAATTAGTTTTAATTGTAAAAAAAGTTTGAAAATAATTTTACTGATTATCAAGCAGTTACGAAATAAAATAAAAATAATTCAAAAATAATTGAAAAAAGTCATTGTCAGTTAAAAGTGATTCTGTATATTTGGTCTCAGATAACAACAACAACTAAATTAATTATTATGAAAACAAACACAAACACAAAGACATTTACTGAAGGGGAATTTATCCCACTTAAAGGCGAAGGAGGTAAGGAGAAGGGGTATATATTTCAAGAGAGAGTAAAAAGACAAGAAGGCTCAATTGTTTATCTTTACGGTTTTAGAACTCCTTTTACCATTGATGGAGACTATTTAAAAAGAGGTAAGGACTTATGGTTAATAAGAGGTTAATAAGAAACTAAAAACAAAGGGGGTGCAAGTCCCCCATAATTTAAGTAAATAAATAAACAAATAATAACAACTAAAAACAAAACAAAATGAGAGAATTGAAATTTAAAGTAATCGTATTTTTATTAGCATCAGCATTATTAGTAATGACGTCTTGCACTAAAGAGAACATCCAACCGAATGAACCTACACCTTTACCAGTAGTTATCGAACAGCCATTTGTAGATGGTAGTTGGAACATCTTAGGATACGATGGCGTTGAACTAGGGAATAATATTTCTTTTACTGAAGCGGAAGGTGTAGTAGAGATAACTTACGGAGAAGAGACTATACTATTTAACAATGATTATTTAGGATGTGTATGGAACTCAGAAACGGAAGCAATCGTTAACGGATTTACTTGGACTTTTATAGAGGGTCTTAATAACACAATGCAATTGTGGCAATCGAACCCTAACAATGGCGATTACCTAGTATTCTCATTGGAGAGAATCTAACAACTAACAACTTAAAATTATGATTTATATAGTACAGAGTTCTGAATATGTTAAAATAGGAGTGGCAAAAAACATTGAAAAAAGAATTGTATCGTTACAGACTGGCAACCAGCACAAACTGAAATTAATCGCAACTAAAGAAACCTTTGACGACTACGAATTGGAGCGTGAAATACATAGGCAATATAGCGAAAATAGAAAGCAAGGCGAATGGTTTATTTTAAGTGAAAGACAGATGGTTGATTTAATTGAATCTTTTAAATTTAAACAGCACGAAGAGTACAAGATAAGTGATAATTTTAATAAACTAGTAGATTATTATGAACGTTCAATTAATTATACAAAGGAAAAATACAAGATACGCCTTGAGCATAAGATAGAGATTGAGACAAAGAAAATCAAAGAATTCCAAATTAAAAAAATGAGAGAAGTAATGTCTAATTTTATATCCTCCGATTTTCTATTTCCTACAAACTGTTTTTTGTAAGATTACATTAATTAAGTTAGCATAGATATAAACAAAAAAAAAGGGTAGTCATTGATTTGGCTACCCTTTCTTAGTTTTATAATGTCGCAGACTCTACGATGTTTCTATCTAGACCTTGAGCTGACGTTATGTCACTACTCACTACAAACGCTTTTAACGGCTTATCTTCATTGCTACCTAGTGTTTGTGCCAATTGGTTAGCTGGACTATCTCCTACAACGTTAAATTGAGGGGAAGGACTAGTAGAAGCTACACCTCCAATACTACCAGCACCGCTAGGAGCATCAGTAGTTGGCTTAGTACCTTGAAATTTAACCGATGCAATTTTAGCTACATTAATAGCTTGCATTGCTGACGTCTTAATCAATCCAGCTAAAGCTCCAGGATTAGGTATACCACCTATCGTTAAAGGATTTACAGCTAGAAAACTAGAGATAGCTTTGTGAGCATCTAGACCAGCTTGAGATAGTTGCAATGCTTTGTTTATCTTAAATGATTGTTTAGCTATCTTAAACTCCTCTTCACTACCTCTCTTAGCGTTATTCATTCTAATGTTAAACACTATGTCGTTAAGGTTAGATAATGCTTCTATCTTCTCGCTTCTTGCTTGGTGTAATAACTCTATCTGTTCTAGTTCTGCTTCTTGTTCTTTTTTTCTATGTTCCGCTGTTGCTGTTGCTATTTTTGCATCTCTATCTTTATCTAGTGCCGCTATTAGTTCAGCGTTATCTTTCGCTAGTAGATACTTAGCATCATAAGAAGCGACTATAGCCTCTATCTCTTTATCTAGACCTTCTTGCATCATAGAGAATTCTAAAGCGTCTAGCTCATCTTGTCTCTTAATATAGTCTGCACCCTCTTTATCTAGTTTAGCTCTTTGAGCTTTGACTCTGTCTAATTCTTTTTTATCCCATTTCTCATCAATCTTAGCTAATGATATTTCTTGCTTCTCTTTCTCTAAGCCTTCTAGCCTTTTCCTTTCAGCTCCAGTTAATTTAGTATTCCTAGCTATGTCTTCAAGTTGTTGTTTATGTCTTAATTCTTGTCTCTCGATGTCTGTCTGATAGCTCTCTTCTTTTATAGCTAGTAGGTCATTCTCTATCTTTCTTTGTGCGGTTCTTCTATTATCTCTCCAAGCTATACCAGCAGCTCTCCTCTTCTCTCTAGCAGCTTTTTCATCTTCTAGTACTTTGTCTTCGAATTCTTTGTTTTCTTCTCTTAATTTTGTGTGATAATCTTTACCGTCTAATAGTAGTTGATTATACTTATCTCTGTTCTTTTTAATAGTATCGTTATTAGCTTTAATCTCTTCTGTCTTACCTTGCAGCCTTAGTAATCTATTAGCGTCATACAAAACTTGATTAGCGAGTCGCATAGCCTTCACATCCTGTTTACGGTTTTTCTCATTGTCCTTGATTCTCTGTATGTCAGCTTGATGTAACTCTTCAGCTGTAGCTCCAGATAGAACCAACTCTCTCCTTTTAATATCTTCATTAACAGACCATTTCTTTAACGCTTCTTCTCTGTCGCTTAGAGTTTTATTTAATGAATCGTTAAATTTCTCGTTAGCTTCTGTAGCATCTTCAGTAGCTGGAGCAAAAGCATACATAGCAGCACCTAAAGCAGCTATTCCAGTTATCAATAAAAGTACTGGGTTAAGATTCATTACAACATTAAGCGCAGCCATCGCAGCACTACCTATATTAGTTGCAATAGTTAATGCACTTTGAGCTACGGTTTGAGTTCCAGTTGCCGCTGCATCTTTAGCTGATGCTTTAGCTTTTAGATTTGTCAGTACGGTTCTAACTTTAAGACCTAGAGCTGACTCATCAGACAGAGAATTAGACATAGCATTAACAGCGTTCATCATTTGCTGTATTGCCATCATTTTCTGTATAGCTTTAGCTGCCTCTTCATTCTCAGCACCGAACAACATCATAGCACCAGTAGCACCTTGAGCCGCACCACCTAGAGCTTGTAGACCTCCTCCAATTAAAGCCATCTTAGGGAAATCGGCAGACATAGATTTAATCGCAGCATTGGCATTATTCATCTGGTCTTTATACTTACCTGCTTCAGCAGCTAACTTCTGAAACTCAGCAGAACCTACATCGCCAATCTCAGCCATTCTATTCTGAAGCTCTCTAAGTTTTTGTCTAACGTCTACAGCTACCTTAGTAGTGTTACCCATTTCTTTATTCAACTTAGAAACGTCATCAGTAGAGAACGCTTTTTTAGCTTCTGTATCTACATCTTTTAAGTTCTTTTTTATGTCTTTTAAAGCCTTGTCAGCTTTCTTAGAATCAGCTTTTACATCTAAATCTACTACTACCTTTTTAGCCATTCTTTCTCTCTTTTAATTTGTTCTCGTTTTTCTTTAATTGTCTTAGGTATTTTATACTTACCCTTTGCTATCTCTATTGTTTCGCTATATCCGTAGTAATCAGACTTACTCAATAGATTTAAAATATTGTCAATTGCTTCCATAATTCCCTTTTAATAAATAACAGAATTAACCTTCTTGTGTAATTAATAGATTCTCAGTTCTAATATTAGAACCTTGAGAGTCTTTATATATAAATCTTATACCCATAATTCTCTGAGAACCAGTACTATTAGGCTGTAGTGTAAACGTAAAGAATGACTCCTCTGTAACCGTGTAAGTTATAGCTGGATTCGTTGCTATCCAAGTATCCGAAGCTGGTCCGATTTCTAGAGTACCTCCTCCTCCGTTATATTTACTAGTAGGTTTAGGTGGCTTTATAGGTTTCACTATAATTTTAACACTACCTCCAGTAGAAGGAAATGAAACAGAAGAATTATAAGTAAGACCTTCGCCAGTCAAGAAGCTAGTCAGTAAGTTAAAAGTGACCATTCCAGACGTTAGGTCTGTCTTCATATTATTAATCAAGTATCTCTTATCTCTTATGATGATTGTATCGTCTAATGTAAGCGTACTTAAATCAGATAATGGTAGTTTACATTGAACGGTTAATTGTCTAGTCTTAGGATTGAATAAGTTTTTTAAATAGTCTTGGTAAAAGTTGCTGTATAACGTATTATTTATAGACTCTCCTAATAATGAAGACTGCTCTATACCAAAGTTCATAGATTGATTCTCTAAATTATACACTTGGTCTTGACCGAATGAAGCGTAATTAGTAACCTCAAACACATTAATACCATCGTTAAAATAAAAAGAACAACTCTTAACTTCAGACATAAATAACTTCACAGCTCCCTTAGGAACGTAACTCTTGCCACCTACAGCTCTGTCTATTGCATAACCTACTTGTAAATCCGTACTAGTAAATTTATTGAACTGCATGTTCTCAAACGGTAGTTTTACTTTGAAGTCCTTACCATCATAATCAAAACGCTCTTTAAGATTACCGTAAGACCTCTCTAGTCTACCCTCAAATTCAGTATTCATAAAAGACTTAGACTTTTGCCACTCAAAAGAAACGCTCTTGTATAGCTTAGGTCTATCTACCTTTATGCTATTAGTATCTATGTAGTTTGTAATATCGACCTCGCCTCCGTGTTCATACCATTGGTTGATGGTTTCAAAGTGAAATGTATTAGAGTCATCGGTAGAAAAACAAGTTAAGTTGAATTGTGATATTATGCCCTTAATCCAGTCAGATAGCTTCATTTCTGGAGCTGTTGTGTTAAAGTTAAAGTTAGTTGATAACGTTAAAGGAGCTGTGGATACGGTTGTATGTGTTACATCTGTACTAGTTATCGAATAGCCTCCAGAAACGTTAACCGTATAGTAGGTAAGCGTATGCTGAAGTGAACCATATACAACCATAGAAGAAGAACTTTCGCCTCTAAATTTAAACTGGTAAGAGTCATCTAGTGAGCGTGAGTTCGGAACTATAGCAACATTGTAAGAAGTAGTACCATTTCCTTCAATAGTGGTCATTAGTTGGTTATTCTTATAGACATCTATCAAATAGTTACCACTAGATAAAGCTACCACACCAATATCCAATCTGTGTTTAGAGTTCTGAGCATAGTTATCGTTATGCTTTACAGAGGCCACATTATTCTTTAAAGGAGAACCAGAAGTAGAATCGTTAAATATAAATAACTCTTGCTCAGATGTATTCTGAATCTTCTCTGAATTCTTCCACCAAGTAAACGACTTATTAAAGTAGTCAGTTTCAAAGAACTTACCAGTAAAAGTCAGACCATATTTACTAGATATTAAGTCAAGTATCTTCTTGTCTTTTATAGCTGGGATTAACTCATCGTAAACTATAGGATTTGAAGAGCTTGAGATGTCATCGCTTCCACCAGTAGAATATTGCCACACTCTCTCAGAGCTTATCAACGGATACCTAACATCTAAATCAGCTGTGCTCTGTATATTGTTGTTTATAGTTGAGCCGATGTAATTAGTAGCTATAGAAGAGTAATCTAAACTAGAAAGTGTATCGTCACCTAGTACGTCTTTCAGAGACACAGCATCCCCAAAGAATGTTACCTTATAAGACTCTGGGTTATTACTCTTAATCTCTGAACCTTCAAGCTGTATCTTGCCAGTTCTAAAAGGGATATGGTTTATCTCTATCCTCGCTTCAGCTCTCTCTTGAGCTTTGAAACTGCCTTCAACGTCGTTGTTGTAAAAGTAATCAAATATAGCGTTATTATTACTAGAACTAGGAAGAGTGAACGTTGCAGAATAATCAGTAAAAGTCTTACTAATATCGCTAATATTCTGCATAGTGCTGTTGACTTCAATTTTTTCATCTTTAAATAAATCTACTCGCTGGTTGTTTATGTATAATTGAACTTCTCTCATCTCTATTGTATATTATTTATTACATCGTTAGCATAATCGAACTCCAGCGAATAGTTTATATTTCGTTCGTTAATACTCTCGTGCAACTCTATTGCTTTTGTTTTTATATTTACTGGTCTATTATCTAATCTGACAGTATCACTTAGTAGTAATTGCTTAATAACTTCCGAGTAAGATTCTAGTACCCATCCAGTATTTACTTTTATACTCTCTTGACCGTTAATATTAAAAGACGTTTTAACGCTCTTAGACGTGCTGTAATTTATATCTGAAGGCGAACTATTGAACATACTATTAGATACGCTTAGAGACGTTCTACTAGCCTTAAAGAACACTAATGTTTGCCAAGCTCCATACTTATTTATAAAGTCACAAGTGATAGGTGTGTATTTAGGCTCACATACTTCTTTAAAAGTAAATACTTTAGTGCCACCAGTACCGCCAGATACGGTTAGCTTAGAGCCTCCTAGACCTAAGTGATTAGGGTGTACTGAAGGAACGTGACCATTTGCTATTGTGTTGTTTATAGTTTCATTTGATGTAGTACCGTCTAAACACTCCCATAAGAAAGTAAGTGCTGACGCTGAGTCATCGTGAAAGTAAACTGAAGACTTATTAACATTCTCTTGTGTATAATAAGTACCCTCATCTAGTAATACGTCAGAGTTCTGCTCTGGATTTAATCCGTCTTCAAAATAACCATAACCATCGTAAGCCACGAACTCATAAGTATCTGTAAGCGTAAGATTGACATACACTTTAGCCTTGCAATATACATAAGAATCTTCGTTAGTTGCTGACTCAGTAGTCACTACGGTATTAGTATTGTTTGATATAGCATCACTTAGAAATGGGCTTACATCAAAGTTAACGGTTGTAACCAATGAAGTGGGTATTGTTTTCGATAATACTCTAGTAGGTATTACTGGCTCAGAACCAGACTCACTCCATATATGAAGAGCTACAGCCACACCATCATTAGTGCTACCGCTCTTGGATATTATTCTCGGACTTCTTACGTTTATTTTTGTATTTGACATCTTTAATTTGTTAATGTTTGTTCTGCGAACTCCTCTATATCTAGTCCGAATTTCTCTATTATATCATCTGGTAATCTCTCGAATGCTCTCTCAAATGGAGTAGTAAAAAACATAGTAGGCTTTAAACCCTTGGACCACACAGAGTTAGCTACTGCAAATGGAGATACATTATGTTCTTTTCCCCAAGTCTCAAACACAGAAGCTGGCGGTTTCTTACCTCCACTCTTGTAACTGAATGGCGAATCCTTCACTTCTATATAACTACTCTTTGCTCCGTGTACACCTCTGTCCTGATACTCTCCATAATCCATCATATAAAAAGACAAGCTAAAAGAGTTCTTATGAGCCTTAGATTTATAAGACAAAGAGCTGTATAAGTCCTTTGATTTATTGTGACCATTACGAGTAAGCCTAGAGCGTGATTGTTGTATCACATACTTTCCAAACTTATGTAGCTCCTTATGTAGTCTCTTTTTATCCATTGTTATTAAGCGAAATTATGCTTAGGGTTCTCTGGGAATACCTCGCTATCAAAGTGTACGACCTCCTTAGTCATAACATCAAATAGGTATGTATTAGAGAATGTAGCCTCTTCAATTACCTCATACTCAGAGTTATAAGTAGCTCCAGTTAACTCTACACTTCCTAGTTCAACTACAGCTTGGTATTTAACTCCCTTGCTTTCGATGTCTAATAATCCCTCTTCTCTGCTGTTATATTCTAGCTTGTATATCATACCTTAATAACTTTTTTGATTCGACCCTGTGACATTGTATAAGTAGTAGGATTCGTAATAACATTAGTACTATCATCTTCAAAAGTTTCGGTTATTGTTGAAGTTCCAGTCAACCCAGTAATAGTTATCTCGTCTTCGTTTCTAGTAACCGTAGTTCCAGAAGTAGGAATATAAGAAGTAGCTCCAGAGCGATTCTCTATCTGATAACCTGCTAAGTAGAATCCAGAAACATCATCTCCAGTCCAACCACCAACGTTATTATTTGCTGGGTTAAGTACAAAGAAACTACTCTCTAATTTAGTGTCTGAACTTGACAATGTTATAACCGCCTCTATTCTGAACCAGTCATCGTCTAAAGTCTCTACAGAAGTAGTCGCTGAGAATGTACCAGCTTGAACGAAGTTGATATTAGAACCGTCAGACAAATCTATTTGCCACTCTATACGATTACTGAATGATGTACCAGCCACACGAAGAGCGACATTACAACCAGCTTTCTTCATATATGCAGTAACCGTATAAGTACTCGCTGTAGGATTAGATACAGAAGCTCTTAGAAAGTGGTTACCAGATACAGACGTAGCTACAACTTTCTGAGCTAACTGACCATCTATAGGTGTATCTATTCCGTTGTCAATTACAGAAGCTCTAAGTATAGTGTAAGAGCTGTCTGATATATCTGTAGAGTTAACCACTAAGTTAGTAGATTGTGGCTCTACTAATATAACTGGACAAGTAGAATTCTTGTAGTCTAATCTAGGAACATTAGCCGCTACCGTTTCTACCAATCCACTCGAGTTAACTCTAGTAGCTGTAGTATTCCTTTCGACATCTAAATCGAATCCACCGTCTAATGGCTTAACTGCGATTAGCTTACCTACTCCGTATGCAGATGGCTGAATCTTAGCAACTGGAGAAGCATCGAATAGGTCAGATAAGTCTACACAAGACGAAGCCTCTAAAGCTCCACCGTGAGATACTGCTTTCCCTTCATACATATCCATAAATAACTTCTCTGGATTGCGGATAGCTAAAGATAGAACATTGTTGTTTAATGTAGATGATGTTGGTTCAATTGTAGCTGAATCCTCGTCTACTATATTAACGTCTAAGGTCTTAACAGATACGAAGTCGCCTTTATCTACCGAGTTAAGATTTAACGTACTGTCGGACAGCTCTAAATCCCCTCCCGAAGAAACCGTAGTAGTGAATGAGTCGTCGCTATTTGAAACAGTAGCATCAGCACAAACTATTGGGTTAGTTACTTGTATTGTTTTACTACCGTTAGAAACTATTGTACCACTCTCTATAGCAGTTCC
>Ga0181388_1000571_pt1 | contig 12075 bp, 3 predicted proteins | sample 11SPOviralmetaG_FD_130120 | JGI IMG/M metagenome (GOLD analysis project Ga0181388, IMG submission 130120) | Marine viral communities from the oligotrophic San Pedro Time Series (SPOT) site, San Pedro Channel, CA, USA - 11 SPOT_SRF_2010-05-17 | ecosystem: Environmental > Aquatic > Marine > Strait...
CTTTTTATTATCACTTATTTTTTGTATTGTTTACCTAATCGTGGTAGTAACATAAACCTGACTTGCTAGATGTTTTCATGCCACATCTTTTTCCACTTGACTTTATATGTGTGCATTGTGTTTTTTTACCAGATTCATTTTGCTCTGCTTTTTCATGTACAGTACACATACCACCGTTAATAGCTTTTTTCTTACATCTTTTACCACCTTTACTTACAGCTGAACATAAACCATCTTTTTTGCTTTTCTTTTTGTTTTCTTCTATTACAGCTTTGTTAGCTTCTTCTTTTTCTTTTTTCTTTTCCTCTCGCTTTATTTTAGTTTTTTCTTTGGCTTTAACCTTTTTTTCTTTTTTAATCTCTTTTTTTATACCTTCAATATCAGCATCTTTGATACCAAGATCCCAAGTATTCCAACCCAAAACTAAAGCTGTTCTTTGCCACCACTTATTATTAGCATCTAAAGCATTATCTATATTTAGCATTTTTTGTGATAATCTACCTAAAGGTACATTTGTTACGCCTTCAACAACGTTACCAATAGCAGACCAAATAGGATTATCTAAAGTAAAACCTCTTCTTTTAAATACATCTTTATTAAACTTATCTGTTTGTATTGATGAATATACCTTACGTAACTTAGACCCTATAGGTGGAGAGAAACCTAATAATTGCAATATAGTATACGTGTGATCAGCATTAAAACCTCTTTTTCTTTGATCTAAAAATGTTGTTAGAGTGTTTTTCATTGTACTAACAGCTTTACCACCATAACCAATACCAGATAAAACTGAGTCTACCATACCGTTTAGTATTCTTTCTTTCTTTTTATCAAACTTCTCTTCATCGTCATCACCTAGCGAAGCAAACAGTGCTGATTGTAAAGCTCCAAATATTACACTTTGAACAAATCCGTAATAAGCTATTTTAGATACATGTGTTTTCATATCACCTCTACCATTAGCTAAATCTCTAGCAGCTTTGTTCATTATTCTAGCATACTGCATAGGTGTATTTTGAAACGCTAGTATTAGCTTACCAAGTGGCGACGCTTGTTGTTGTGATATCATATCAGGTCTTGCTGACTGCTGAGCAACTTCAGTTGTTTCTTGAAAATCTAAAAATGCTTGTTTTTCAGCTTGTTCTTGTGTCATGCCTTGTTTCACTAAGGCTTTAACTCTATTTCTATAGAAAGTTGCACCACCAGAAGCAATTGCAAAACTATCCGCAATTTGCGTTGGCAAGAAACCTTTTTTAAGTAACCATGCTATAGCTGCTTTAGCTTTATTTTCTGCGCCAGCAACAGCAGCTGAAAGTTCAGCCTCGTTAATACCCCTTTGGTTACCAGATCTTCTTTGTTTTAGATAATCAGAGTTAAATAGATACACAAAATCTTTCCAATATTGTGGTTGGTTGGCAAATGCAGCAGCAGCTTTTAAAGGATTGTTGTCGCTCCAATTTATATAGTTGGTAGCAGATATCGTTTGTAGTAATGCAGACCTCATGTTAAAGAACATAATAGCACCAACAGAGTTGTTAACCCAATTAGTATATATGTTCATCAACCTACCACCACCTGTTGGTCTGTTTCTACCAGTCTTCATACGGTACAATATATCTTCTAGCGCTTCTCTAAAGTTGCTACCGTATATAGCCTCAATTTTATTTAAGTTTTCAGGTGAAAATATTAAATCAGCATTTTGTTGCCACTCAGCTAAAAACTCAGCTCTAGCATCTCCTATTGATCCATCACTAAGTAAGTCAGACTTTATGTTTTCTGCCAGCCAGTAATCTCCAGGTGCAGCGTAACCATCTTCTTTTTTAGATATCAAACCAATAGTATCAGCAAAAGCTTTTACCCTAGGCAAACTATCAACTAAACTAATAACAGCGTTCAAATCTCTTTTAGACAAGCCTGGAACTTCAAAACCAGCTTTATCCCAAAGATATATTCTTACAGCTTGATCGTGAGTGTAGTCTGTTCCATTTAGCTTTTTATTTAAAACTTTTTTAATATCTGGAAATTGTTTTAATAAGTTTTCGTAATCGTTTGCAGAAGCTTGTCTTGCTGCGTTTAATTCATTTATACCTCTAGCAAAGGGATCTATTAAAGCTTTTTTAAAGAAAGCCATATCTTGTTCTCCTTTTTTACCTTTACCTAAAAAGCTATATAGTAGGCCTCCAAAATCTTGTGCGGAAGGCGGTATAATACTTTTATATTTTGATTTTTGACCTCTAATTTTAGCTTGAGCTTCTGAGAATACTTTTTGTGATTCAATACCTGTAGTCTCTTGTATTATATCGTTAAATGTACCACTAGCATCTTTACTAAATTTAATTTTAGCCTGAACTGAAGATCCTTTTATATCTAACTGATTCATCATATCTTTAACAGCTTCTACATTGGGTAAAGCGTCATCCACAAAGTACATGTCGTTATAACCTTCAGCGTACTTCTGTGCCATCCACATTGCTTTAGCTTGACCCGTACTGTTGCCTAAACCCGTTATATTAGACATAGGCATGTTTATACCTTGCTGTTTAAGCCAAGCTTGTATAGCTGGTGCGGATTCAGCTGGTCTAGCTGTTAGTATATAATTATTTTTAATACCATACTTAGCTATTCTGTTTCTAAATTTTTGCATTAAAGGACCTTCAACCCCACCCCTAACATTTATAAAGTCATCAAAGTTAAATTTATAACCATCTTTAGCCAACTGAGGACCTTGTATTGGCCATTGACCAGATGATATTTTTATTACATCATCTCCTTTTGTTGCTATAATGGTATTTTCTCCTTTATCAATTAATGTTTCGTCAAAATCAAAAGCGCTCATGCCTCTTAGCTTGGTCTTAGTATTAAACTTTAAACTATTTATAGCTGCTTTTTCAACATCTTTAGAAAACTTGTAATTAGCAACTAAAGGAGCTGGTGAAGTTAAAACGCCTGTAAATATATTTTTAATAGGTAGTATAGCTTTTTCACCATAGTTTAATGGACCATAGTACCTGTCATATTGACTAGAGTTTGGGTCTTTGAAAACAAAACCAGGATTACTTCTTGACTGAAGACCATTTTTCTTCAACACGTCATCCATTTTTTTTGTTATAACAGCGACAGTGTACTTATTCCAAAAGTCATTACTCCATTCATTATTCAACTTATAATAAGCTAATCTATAAGCCATTTCATTCGCTGGAATAGAGTGTTCGTATACTACGGTTTTTTTATTTCTATTTTTAGGAGCTACATAATTTTTGTGTTTAGGATCGTTTAATCCTTCAACGACATCAGAAAACAAAGCCGCTCTTCTTATAGGAGCTTCCATGTGGCTAAGGTTACTAACTAAAAACATACCAACATCTAATACATCGTGGTTTTCACTTTGTACTAAAAAATCCATCATATAATCTAGAGCTACTCTTCCTCGCTCAGCGTCTGCTTCAATTTCAGCTTTAGAAACTATAGATCCATCTGCGCTTACGTTTTTTAAAGCTACAGCCGCGTCTTGCTTTTTTAAATTTATCTTAGTATCTTTGTTGTTTCTAACTTTATCCCAGATAGCGCGACCCTGCTTAGAGTTCATTCCGTTTATTCGCATAACACCAAACTCGGTAAAATCATCATTAGATTCAAAACTTTGGTTTCTTGGAGAAGACATACCATCTTTTTTCTTACTAACACCCTCACTTATTTTATAAGCATGACCATAGTCTGATCTTGTTGGGTCTTGTATTACTGTAAAGTTTTTCTTTCTACTGATTTGAGAATTACCAGAATAAGCAGGTTGTAAAGCAACCATAACCTCTGCAACCTCCTCAAGTGTCATTCCTTGTTCTAGTAAATAATTACCAAGAGAAGAAACACTTTGACGCATTTTATTAATGTTAACCTCGCTGTCAAATACTTTTGTAGCTTGCTCGTTTATTCCTAGAAACTTTAAGAATCCATCTAATGGGTCTTCTTTCATATCGACTATCATTTCAGCCCAAGCTTCTTCTCTAATATCAGGAAGAGGAATTGTTTTGGGTTGATACTGGTCAAATAAACCTTTCATTTCTGTGGCTATGTTTTTGTACTCTTTTTCAGTAAACAAATCACCATGTGCTTTTTTAAGCTCATCTGTTACGGTAGAAGTATTAATGTTTTTACCAAACCCAGGTTTTAATGCTGATAAAACTCCATCTACTTTACCTAAAAACTCTACCCTTCTATCTAAATCTAAATCACTAAGAGTATCCATGCTAAAAGCAAATCCAGATTTACCATCTTTAATACCAGCGAATCTAGTAAAATTACCATCTGCCTCAGCTTGCTTTACCATGCTTTGACCAGCAGCTAGTGTAGCTAGTTGAGTTATAACCGTTCTAAGAGGTCCGTCTACTAATCTGTTTTCTGTGTCAAATCTATTCATCTCCCCCATTTGCGTTATGCCAAATATGTTTGAAGCAGAGGCTATATTTATAGAGTCTATGTTGTTTTTCTTTTGAAGATCTAAGTTTTGTTTTCTACCTATTTTAGTATAAAGTAAATTTGGCTCTCCTGTTTCTGGATTAACAGCGTTTAGTATAGAGGTAGGCATACCAGTAGCATCTCCACTTTCCGTAAAACCCTCTGGTAGTAATTGCAATGTAGTTCTAACGCCTAGCTTGTTTAAGGTTTGTTGTGCCGTTCTTCTCTCTGTTTTTGTCAACGCAATGTTACCTAAAATTTTTCTAGGATCAACTCCAAACTCCTTAGCAAATATTTCTAAAACAGGATAAAGCGGTCCACTTGAGACAACGTCATCAACTTTACTTGGCGAAACCATTTTACCTGTCTTGGGGTTTTTAATCTTTTCAACAGATACTATAGCTTGTTTTACTTCTTTATATTTTTTAGGATCTTTATGTGTTCTAAAATTAGTATTAATAGCATTGTCTACTAATGTTTCAGTAGTAGTCAAACCAGTGTTAGAGTTTGTTTCTCCAAATCTACTAGCCACTACTATACCGCCTGGAACGTTAGTTTTTACAACAACTGTATCAACATTATTTTTATCACCTTTTTTGTCTTCAGCTCTTTTTCTAAAAGTGTCTATAACACCAGGTTTCTTTTTAGCAACATGAAAACCTATCCAACCAGAAAAATTATTATTATCACTTGGTTTAAAGTTCATTATAGCAGTGTCTAACTGTTCTTTTACGGCTTGAAAAAAATCATTTACTGGGAAATTGTAAACGTTATCTCCTTGTATTTTTTCACCGACATTTCTTATTAGACCGTTTAGTGCGCTTCCATATATTAAAGCTTCATAAGCAGTACCAACTCCATCCATCCAGTTTTCATTTGTATATCTCTCTCCTTTTTCACTATAATCTTTATACGCTTGCTCTTTTGCTTTTTCTGTAGTTAAGCCTTGTTTTTCATATTTTCTTACACTATCTTTGTAAAATTGAATTCCACCCTCAACAGTATTTGGATTTATAGCAAGAACCTCAATGTCTTGCTCTTTTGTTTTGTCATCTTTAGAAAAGTAAATACCTCTAGAACCAGGAGCAAAATCTTCTACCTGTTCTTTTGCGTATTCAACATCTCGCTTTAATTTGCCTCCAATTTCAATTCCACCTTTTTGCTCTAATGTTTTAAGCATACCTTTGTCAAAAGCCTTACCAGAAGCTATACTTTTATTATAATCTCTTATGAAGTTAAAAATGTCCTGCGCATTGTTAAACTTAGCAACAACACCATAGCTAGATAAAATTCTTCTTATAGCATCACCTATCTTAGTTAGAAAATTTTCATTAAACTGTAAATCTCCACTAGCTAAAGCGTCAGATAAAAGTGTTAACGTTTCCTCGCCATGCTCTGCTGAATCACCAACCTGACTTCCCTGTAAGGCTTTGTTAGCAGACTTCCATTCGGCAGAGTTTTTTCCTAGTTGTTTTTCAATGTTTTCTAGCTCTTGAAACTTACCCATAGTAGCATTACTAACTTGGTAACCTCTTAGTCTCTGTCTTAACTTACTATCTCTAAACTGTTTTGGGTCTAAACCTTTTATGTAGTTTGCTAAAGCGCCACCTAGTGCTATGGCTGTTTCTGGGTTTTGTCTTATAGTAGTTTGTAGCACTCTGTGAAAAAACTCATGACCAGCAACATTAATAGCTCCTGCTTTTAAAGAGTACGCTTTATTTATTATTATCCTTTGTCCCTTACCAACATCTGGAGTTATAAAACCATGTACTCTGTCAAAGTTTTTAAGCGCATCGTTTTGTTTGGTTTTTAGCTGTTTTATTTCAAATTCAATTTGCTTGTTTGCCTCCTGCCTAGCCTTAACTTGAACAACTCCTTCGGTTTTGTTTTTAGGTGCCTCTTGTTTTTGAGCCTCTAACTCTGCAATAGAAGTTTCTATCTCAACCTCAATATCTGCAGCTGCTTCTTGAGCAGACCCAACTTCAACCACAGGCATTTCTTTGCCATACATTTTCTCTGCATTAGCCTTAACGCTATTAACGTTTTTTCTATATAGAGGTAGTCTTTTTTTCTTTTCTATTTCAGTAACGTAAGGATTTATTATTTCTTTTGTTTGAGCTTGGTTGTTTTTTATTCTTTGTTGGATCTTTTGTATCTCTTCAGCTGTTGCAGCATCAGGAGTTAAAAAATTAGATTGAAGTTCTTTTAAGTTTAATTTATGTTTTTCTAATTGAAGTTCTAACTCTTCTAGCTTGTTCATTTTCTTCTTAGCATCTTCAAACTTGTTAGCGCCATATATGGCATCTTCAATCTCAATTTCAGTGGCAGTTATTTTATCTTGTATTGCTTTACTGGTTCCAGACTTTGATTTAACTAAATCTTTAAAACCAAAATCTTCCGTTACCTTACTTATCTCGTCATAAGAATCATAGTCGTTATTTATTTCTATATTAGTGTTTGAATTTAAAAGTCCAGCGTCTCTTAATCTTTCAACTTCTTTTAACGCTAATTTTCTTGATGCAAACCTCGTGTTGTCCACAAAGTAACTAGACTGCTTGTTTCCTTGCATTTTATTGTACGCTACACTACCACCGGTGAATACAAAACCACTAGCAGACATGGTTATAGCTAGTTCTTTGTAAAAATCAGCATCCATACCTTCAAAAATATCCTGCCCATTTATCCAGTTTTGCACTGGAGTATTTATAATTTCTTCCGCCATCTCCCCAATAACACCATTATAACCTACTTTTTGAGTTAAGAAATGAGTAGCTGCTTCAGATTTTTCTAATCCCATCTTACGCATGTATCTACCTATAGCTATTCGCTTCATCCACTCTGGATCTCCAAATAGTTTTTTTCTTACATACTTGCTTACGCCTGGTAATTTTTCACCTAAGCCTTCTGAAACGTACTCTGCCCATGTGGATAAAAAACCTTTACTAAAAGCGGGTAAAAAATCATCTCCTGAATTTTTATCTATTATAGCTATTAGGCCATCACCCTCTGTACTTAGCATCAAGCCCATTTCATTAGTCATGTTTTGATATGTCTGAGCCATGAATCTCTGAGGACTTACAGCTGTTCTAGCTAGATTACCCGCTAAATAACCAAATGTCTGGGAAGTTTGCTCAGCAACATTTACAACGGTTTGACCTGGAAGCTTTAACGCTTTTGGAAATAAAAACGCTCGTGATAGATTTGTAGCTGATTTACTAACAGTACTAGAGATACCAGAAGTTGCTATCATTTCACCCATAAAAGGTATCATCTCAGCAAACATTCCGCCTGAGTTGTAATAGTTAGACATTTCACCAACCTTAGCGTTCATTTCGTTTTTCATCTGGCTAAACGTTAATAACGCTTGCTCTGCTTTTGTTAAATCTTTTGGATCTTTTTTATTTATTTTTTTAATCCTATAGCTATCAACTGTACTTACTATACCACTTAAAAAAGGTACGTATTCATGCATCTCTTTATCTGCTATGCCTCTCCAGAAATTAACAAGTTGACTGTTACTCATACCTTCTCTACCTTCTAGTATTTCGTTTATATTCGCTTTAACTTGGTAATAGTTTTTAAAAACACTTGGATTTTCTTTTATCAATGTTGTTTCGGCAACAGGGGACAATGTTTTTCTAAAATCTTCATCAGAATGATAACTCATGCGTAAATGCTTGTATTCTCCAGATTTAATCATGCTATCTACTTTTATGTCAATAGCTTCTTTAAAAATACCAAGTTGCTCTGTAGCTTGGTCTTTCATCATAAACATAGAAAAATTACCATTTTTATCTTTGTCTATTTTAGAGTAGTTAACACTCCAAAATTCTCTTTCTGCATCAACAAGCTGTTGTTTGCTCATATTCTTTGCAAGCTCACCACTAAGCATGTTCCACTGCTTTGTTAGGGCTGCTTTTTTCTCACTGTACCCCATGTTACTAAAACCTCCTTCTTGCAGTATAGAAGAAATTTCATCATAAGTGTCTTCGTTTATTAACTCAGGTGTTGGCTTCCAGTTAGTAAAAAACTCTTCTTTAATACCCTCTATAGCATTTAACCCTTGGTTGTGTATGTCTTCCATCAACAAACTGTACTCACTTTTAGGATCTTCAAGTAGGTCCTTGTAAATTTTGTTTAAAAACACATTAGCCTCTTCGTTTAAAGCCTCGTATTTTACAGACAAAGGTTCTAAAAGCTTGTTTAAACGATTGTTTAATATTTTATTTATTTCTTCTTCGCTTTTATCAGCCCATATTCCAGCTTTAATTTCTTGTTGTATAAGATTTCTTTGTGCGTCTAGATTTTCTTCAACAATTAAGTCTCTCTCTATGTTTAAGGCTTCTGTTTTAGGTTTTATAAATATCTCTGTTTGCCTTTCAGCTTCTGGAGCGTACTTATTTTTAGCTTCAGTAATAGCATCATTTTGTTTTACTACAGTTGCAGAGTAAATGTTTAAAGCTTTTTCCTCAAAATCTTCAGATGATTCCTCACCAAAATACAAGCCGTATTCTTCTGGCCCAAAATCAGTAGCCTCACCAATATTTGTTATTAAACCTTGATCAAATCCTGATGGTTTTTGGTTGGACTGAAATACTATATCTGAAACACCTTCACCTTTATCTATAGATGTAGCCCTTGATGATGCAGTTTTATTATGCAGTTCGTGTAAAAACTTCATTTGCTCATACATTATCTTCTCTTCTGGAGTAGCCTCTCCACCTTGAGCATTACGATAAGGGTTTGTTGATCTTTTACCATCAACACCAGGTAGGATCCCAGTGTGAAACTTTATACCACCTATTTCTGTATATGGAGTATAACCGCCTTGTTTAAAGGGTTTTGTTCTTTTAAAAAACTCAGCGTCAGACTCTTGTACACCGTCTACATTTAACTTGTATTTGCCTATTGTTTTGTCATGATATTTGTTTAAAACCTCATCTACGTCTCCGCCACCAACATAATCTAAATACTCTCTATAACCAGAAGTGTGCTCCGCGTTGTCAGTCCAAGAAGTTTGCAGTCTAATTCGCACTCCTTCGCTATCTCCAGGTTTTATAATTTCAATAACATCATCACCCAACACTCTTTGTTTTATAGTGTAATCAGGGTGTTTAGCTTCTAACATTTTCTGCATTGACTTTTCACCACCTTCATTCTGCTGCCAAGCATTAAAGTCAAGGTAGGGTGACGGCGCTTCTTCTTCTATTTTAACTTCCGGGAGCATTGTAGCATATAACTCATTATCAACACCCTCGGAAAGCAGATCTACACCTTGCAGCTCTTCTTGAGGTTTGTTGTTAGGGCCATAAGACTGAACAACTTTAGCCGTTTCGCTTTTGCTTTCGCCCGCCTTCTCCATGTTTTCTATTATTAAATCTAATTCTTCCATTAAAAAGTTTTAGTTAGATGAATAGTTCTTGTAAAACTCACGTTTGTCTTCAATGCTCATATTTAGACCATTTACCTCTTGATGACCATTTTCAACAGCGTTAGTCAGTCTTTCGGTTAATAAAGGTCTTACTACTTCTGCCCACTCGTCTTTGTCTCCGTTCCATATAGGATGAAAAGGATCTGTTACAGCTTTTTTCATCATTTCAAACTCTGTTTTATCTATACCTGGAGTGTCTTTGTTTGTATCAAACCTAGGATCGTTGTTTAAATAGTCATTAACCTCAGACTCAAAAGTACTGTCATAATCTAGCATCTCTGCAAAATTCTGGTTCATTATTTTGTCAGAAGTAAAAGCTCTTAGCTGATTTATATCTTTAGGTATAATATTTTTTATCTCTGTTTCAACTTCAACTCTATTCCACTTTGATCTGTTAGTAGCCTTACTGTAAGTTTTTGTGAATGCATTATTTAATTCAGGTGTTTTTCTTACAAACATTTCGTCCATTTGTTCTTTTGTCAAAGAGTATTCATGCCCACTGTCCGTTATACCATAGTGTATTTTTTTACCTTCATCATTTGTACTCCACACACCTTTTTGACCCATAGCATGTGTTATTATTTCTTTTTCCTTACCGTTGTTACCAATAATAGTACCATTTGCATCCATAGCAGAAGACATACCAATTTCTTCATCAGAATACTCACTAAACATGTTTACATAATCTCCACTCTCTTGTGTAATTTCTTGAAGTCTACCCATGATCTCCGCCTCAACATTCTTATCATCTGTGTTGTAAAGTTGTTCTTGCAAAAGCTCTAATTCTTCAGTTACCATAGTTCTATATTGTGGTGACAACCCTTTTCCGCTTTCTCTAACTTCTTTAGTAGTTTTTTCCCAATCTTTGTCTTGTTGTCTCTGTCTATTCTTAGCGATTTTATTTCTAGCTTTAATATCTAGAGCTTGCTGCTTAGCCTGCGCTTGCGCGTTTTCAGTTAAAGACTTGTTAAAACTTTGTATACCCTGATCTAAACCTTTGTATACAGAAGGATCATTATCATAGTTTTTATATGCCGCAGCTGCGCCTTGAATTAAAGATGTATTTACGTTTGTTTTAGCCATTATTTTAAATATTGTGCTTGTTCAGCAGCTGTTAATTTATTGCCAGCTTTTTTAGCCCCTACCCCTTTAACTAACTGGCCACCACCACTTGCTATATCACCAACTGCACTCATTTGTGCCGCTTTTGCCTGCGCTCTAGCCTGGTTAGCAGCACCAAGTCTTTGTTGTGACATGCCTAAAAGCGTACCTGTTTTGCTATACTCAAGACCTCTAGCCGCGTCAGCGCCAGCTCTACGTTGTGCATCGGCATACTGCTCGCCTGTACGCTCCATACCTTGCAACTTAGATGCCTCACCAGCTTTTAATCGTTGTATTTGACTTTCTTGAGCACCTATACTAGCACTAATTTGTTGTGTTTGCAATTGACCTTGATTTGCCATTGCTTGAGCTAAACCAGCAATACCAGATCCGCCAGCAGCTCCTTGCATTCCCTGCATTATGTTTGCTCTTTGTTGGTCTCCTTGTTTAGCTTGAAATTGAGCTTGCTGTTGGTTTACGGTTACGTCTTCATAAGCGTTCTCCATGTTAGTAAACTCATTTCTAACACCAGCATTTAAATTACTAGTATCTAAATTTCTATACTCAGACTTCATTGCTTCCATCTCTGCTGATGCCGCTTTTTGCTCGGCTATACGTTTTTTACGGCCAGATAAACTCATGCCAAGCTTTGCAATACCGCCTGCCGCTGTTAACGCACCGCCTACTATCGCTGCTGTTGCTATAAAACTCATATTTATTTTTTTAAATTAATTTTCTTTAACATATCTATAGCATCACATCCATCTGGTAAATCTTCATATTTAGTACAAACAACTTCATCTTCAACATCGTCTATAGTAGTATTTTCAGTTGCGTGAACAGTTATAAATACACACTCTGAATGTGTATATATAGCTCTTTTAGTTCCAGGTTTTGTAATTCCTTGGTGTGGTGCTTTTATGTGTTGTATTCCATCTTCTGTCAATATTGACATCTCTCCTTTTATCAAAAAAAAAGGATGTTCTTTTTTGTGTATTTTTGTTATTATAAGCTCGTTAGCTGGGTTATAAATTTCCCTCACATAACAACCGCCAACAAAACTGTGTTTAACAGGATTTGTATTTGAAACA
>Ga0181388_1000573_pt1 | contig 12031 bp, 14 predicted proteins | sample 11SPOviralmetaG_FD_130120 | JGI IMG/M metagenome (GOLD analysis project Ga0181388, IMG submission 130120) | Marine viral communities from the oligotrophic San Pedro Time Series (SPOT) site, San Pedro Channel, CA, USA - 11 SPOT_SRF_2010-05-17 | ecosystem: Environmental > Aquatic > Marine > Strait...
CATTACTAATAATGCAGATGAGATAACAACTTTAAACAGGAAGATAAATTCTTTAGAAGCTATCAATCTAGAATTAGAATCAGATATTAATAATCTTAATATGATTATGAAAGGATTGAGAGGTGCTTTGAACGATAGAGAAATACAAGTAGATATTAAAGTACAAAAAGCTGTTGATAATAAATGGAAAGAGCAGTCAGCTACAGGTGGAGTTGGTGTATTAACAGGAGAAATAATTAATGAAAACACACTTTAAAGAATTAACAAAAGAAGAATACAGAGAATTTGAATCATGGATAAGAGAGCATGGTAAAGAACTATACGAAAACAAAATAGCTTATGAAGTTAGGTGGTCAGGTGATACCTACAACGTAAGAATATGTGACGAAAATATTTATACATTAGATGATATATTGCTTGACATTCAAGACAACTTAGGGTATAATAGCCCCAATTAAACGCCAATCCAAAGGAGGAATTATATGGCAGTATTAGAAGGAAAAGCCTACTGGGCTTCAGTAACAACACCAAACACTACGTTTGAACCTGTGTATACAGTTGATTTAGTAGTAGATAATGAGGTGGCAAATGACTTTGAAGCTCGTGGTTTCAAGGTAAAAGACTTGTCTGTAAAGGATGAGAATGGTGGGCAAACACCTGTTGGTAGAGCCTTAACAATAAAAAGAAAAGTTAATGGTCCGAATGGCATGGTAAGAAATGCACCTAAACTTTTTGACAAGGACAAGAATACTATGGATGACGTAGTAGGTAATGGTTCTAGTGTTAAGGTACAATACAATGAGTGGGAGACCGACAACAAGTTCGGTAGCTTCAAAGGTTTGGACTTCCAAGCTATGCAAGTTATTGATTTAGTAGCACTTAAAACTCAAGACGGTTCTGAGTTAGACCCATTTGGAGATGGGGAGGAATTTTAATATGATTATAAGTATTAAGAATGATGAAGGTGTTACATCTTATGATGTAAACAAAATAGAAAATGAAGAACTACAAAACAATGCTCGTATTACCATCAATAAGGTAGGACAATTGGAAGTTCTTTTAGAAGCTTTAAACTTTGCAAGTTCTGCACATAGGGGTAATCTTGAATCCCTCTTGAAGGATACTCCTGAAGCAGTGGTAGAGTCTGAAGAAGAAACAGTTGATGAGGAAGCTTCATCCGAAGAAGACTAATTAACGTTTCATATCTCCAATCGAAGCCACTCTCGTAAAACAGGGTGGCTTTTTTATTTAACAACGAGGGTAAATTATATGCAAGAACAAAGTAAATTTATTAAGTATCATGTTCCATGTCACGAATGTGGTAGCAAAGATGCAGTTTCTGTCAACGCTGACGGGTCTGCAAAATGTTTTAGTTGTGACAAATTTTATTCAAACTACGAGGGAAACGTAACGCCAATGACAAACTATATCAAACAACCAACACCCAAGCCACATGTAAATGTTCATGGTGGTATCTTTGCAAAGCTTACAGATAGAAATATCTCTAAAGAAACAGCAGAAAAGTATGGTGTTAAAGTTGTGTATGATGCAAATGGTCAACTAGCACAGCACCTTTATCCCTTCTATATTAATCACGAGCAATGTGCTACAAAGATTAGATATGTACGAGACAAACGCTTTTCGTTTGATGGTACTATACAAGACTCAGGATTGTTTGGTCAAAACCTTTTCAAGGAAGGTGGTAAATATCTTACGCTTGTTGAGGGTGAATGTGATGCCATGGCTACATACGAACTACTGGGTAGTAAGTGGGCTGTTGTATCCATCAAACGTGGTGCTGCTTCAGCAGTCAAAGATGTAAAAGAAAGTCTTGAGTATGTAGAAAGCTTTGACAATGTTGTTATTTGTTTTGACAAAGACAAGGCAGGTATTGAAGCTTCTCAACAGGTAGCTAGTATTATCAAGCCCGGAAAAGCAAAGATTGTTACGCTTCCTAATGGATACAAAGACCCCAACGATATGCTTAACAAAGGCAAACATCAAGACTTTACAAGAGCATGGTGGGATGCACAGGTTTATACACCAAGTGGTATCATCAGGGTATCAGAGAAACAACATGACTTCCTAAACAGAGAACGTAAACAAAGTGTTCCTTATCCTTGGGAAGGTCTTAACAAAAAACTATTGGGTCTTAGAGCAGGTGAGCTTGTAACTCTTACAGGTGGTACTGGTCTCGGTAAGTCAAGTATCACAAGAGAACTTGAACATTGGCTCATCAATCAGACAGACGATAACGTAGGTATCATTGCCCTAGAAGAAGACTGGAAACGTACAGTCGATGGTATACTTTCTATCGAAGCTAGTGATAAACTATTTATTGACGGTGTACGTGATGAGTATGGAGAAGCTAGGCTAAGCCATATGTTTGACAAAGTATTTAGCAATGACAGAGTATTTATTCATGCACACTTTGGTGCTAACGATATTGATGCTATCTTTGCAAAGCTTAGATATCTTATTGTAGGCTGTGATTGTAAGTGGGTAGTTGTTGACCATTTACATATGCTGGTAAGTTCTATGCTTGATGGTGATGAACGTAAAGCTATTGACAGTATCATGCACAGACTTCGTAGTATGGTAGAAGAAACAGGTGCAGGTATTATACTTGTTTCACACTTACGTAGAATAGAAGGCAACAAGGGACACGAGAACGGTATCAGTGTAAGCTTATCTCACCTACGTGGTTCAAATAGTATTGCACAGTTATCTGATTCTGTTATAGCCCTTGAAAGAAATCAACAGTCAGATGATGATTTAGAATCACGAACAACTAAATTACGTATACTCAAGTCAAGATATACAGGTGATGTTGGTATGGCTTGTTCATTGATATACGACAAAGAAACAGGTAGACTATCAGAGTATGAGGACTTAGAAATACTTAACTCTAAAGAAGAAGATATCATACCTTTCTAGGAGAAACATATGCAATTAGTATTTGACATTGAAACAGACGGACTAGACCCTTCAGTTATATGGTGTCTCGTAGCACAAGATGAGCATGGTAAGTTTCATCACTTCTACGAAGACACTCTTAACGAAGGTATAAAGTTCTTACAAAAAGCAGACAGGCTTATAGGTCATAACATACTAGGGTATGATATACCTGTAATTAAAAAGCTTACTGGTGTAGACTTATATCATTCAGATAAAGTTATAGACACACTTGTTTTATCTAGGCTACTTAATCCTACAAGAGAAGGTGGACACAGTATAGCTAAGTGGGGTTATAAACTAGGACTACCTAAGAAAGATTCTCCTGAATGGTCTGCATTTACAAAAGAAATGTTATCTTATTGTGAAAGAGATGTAGATATAAATTATAAATTATTTAATTATTTGAGAAAAGAATCTATTGGTTTTTCAAAAGAATGTATAAAGTTAGAACATAAAGTTACACATATTCTTGAACAACAAAAACAAAATGGTTTCTTATTTAATGATGAAGAAGCAATGTTTTTAGCTTCGGACTTAAGCTGTAAATTAAAAGAAACAGAAGATAAAGTACATGAAACATTCAAACCAATTTGGATTGATGATAAACTTGTTAAACCTAAACTAAAAAAAGATGGTAAACTTTCTAAACAGGGATTGACAGAACAAGAGTACTCTGATATAATAGATGGTACGCTTGAACAAAAACCTTTCATGAGGAAGACACTTCAAGAGTTTAATCTAGGTTCTAGAAAACAAATAGGACAAAGACTACAAGAACTTGGTTGGAAGCCAAATAAATTTACACCAACAGGACAAGCTATTGTAGATGAAAACACTCTTAAAAAGATTACTCACATAAAAGAAGCACAGCTTATAGCAGACTTCTTGCTATATCAAAAGCGTTTAGCCCAAGTACATTCATGGATTGATGCCGTAAATGAAGAAGACGGCAGGGTACATGGTTCAGTCATTTGTACTGGTGCTATCACGGGTCGTATGGCTCATAGAAATCCTAACATGGCTCAAGTACCTGCTGTTTACAGTCCTTATGGTAAAGAATGTAGGTCATGTTGGACAGTACCAAAAGGATACAAACTTGTAGGTATAGATGCAAGTGGTTTAGAACTAAGATTGTTAGCACACTATATGGCTGACGAGGATTATGTAAATGAAATTATCAACGGAGACATTCATACAGCTAACCAACAGTTTGCTGGACTTAAATCAAGAGATGAGGCAAAAACTTTCATCTATGCACTCATTTACGGGGCAGGAGATGAAAAAATTGGAAGCATCATTAAAGGAAATAGAGCAGATGGTAAGCGATTGCGAGAACGGTTTCTTACTGGTCTACCAACACTTAGAACTCTTAAGGAACGAGTTGACCGAGCTGCAGAGAAGGGCTACCTTAAAGGGTTAGATGGTCGTAAGATTCTTTTAAGACACAAACATGCAGCATTAAATACCTTATTACAAGGTGGTGGTGCAATAGCTATGAAGAAAGCATTAGTTATATTAGAAAATAATATAAGACTAAATACTTTAGACGCAAAGTTTGTAGCTAACATACATGATGAATGGCAAATACAGGTGCTTGAAAGTCAAGCAGACTTTGTAGGTAGGCTTGGAGTAGAAGCAATAGAAAAAGCAGGAGAACATTATAAAATGCGTTGTCCTTTAACAGGTGAATATAAAATAGGAGACAGTTGGTATGAAACCCACTAAAGAAAACAGAAAGAAATTTGATATAGATTTGGCTTATGGCACAGTCAGAGAAGAAAAGATAGCAGAAATGCTTACAGATAAAAAGATAGAAGTTAAATCAGAAAAAGATATGTGGCAAAAAACAGGAAACATATGTATAGAATATGAGTCGTGGGGTAAGCCTTCAGGCATTAAAGCTACTGAAGCAGACTATTGGTTTCATAACTTATGTGTTGGTGATAATGAGTTCTGTACTCTTGTTTTTAAAACAGATGTTCTTAAAACTATAGTAGATAAATTAGATACATTTAAAACTGTATGTGGTGGAGACCATAAAGCAAGTAGAATGTTCCTTGTTAATTTACAAAAACTATTCTCATCGGATGTAATTAAAGCATTCAAGGAAGCAGAAAATGCCAAAGAAAAAACTAAGTAATTTAGTACCAGATATTTATGCCCTGTTAGATTCACTGACAGAAGGCAATGAGCTAAACATTTCAGAAAAAACTTATGAAGAGTTTGGTAAAGAAATGGCTGATGCTTTAAAACATTGGGCTACCCCCCAAGATAGAACATCTAAAGAAACACTTAGGATGTCTAACATAGGTAAACCTGAAAGACGTTTATGGTATGATGCTCACACACAATCTGATACAACAGAAAAACTAGAGCCTAACATACAGATTAAATTTTTATACGGACATTTACTTGAGGTTTTACTTTTATTTTTTGTTAAACTTTCAGGACATAAACTTTCTTCTATGCAAAAAGAAATAACTGTAAACGGTATTAAAGGACACATGGACTGTAAGATTAATGGTGAAGTAGTAGATGTAAAGACTGCATCAGGCTATGCCTTTAAAAAGTTTAAAGAAGGTACACTTAGTGAAGATGATGCCTTCGGATACCTATCACAACTTGCAGGATATGAAGAAGCAGAAGGTACAAGTAAAGGTGGTTTCTTAGTTATGAATAAAGAAACAGGAGAGCTTTGTACTTACATACCTGATGATATAGAAAAACCTAATATAGTTTCTAAGATAGATAACGTAAAAGAATTAATAGTAAAGGACACACCTCCTGATTTTTGTTATCCCACTGTACCTGAAGGTGTTTCAGGCAACATGAAGTTAGCTAAAAACTGTGGTTGGTGTCCTCATAAAATAGAATGCCATAAAGAGTCTAACGATGGTAAAGGACTTAGAGTTTTTAATTACGCTAAAGGTCCTGTATATTTTACACAGGTTGTTAAAGAACCAAAGGTTGAGGAAATAATATTATGAATCAAAGAAAAGCAAAACAAGTACGTAAGCTATCAAAAGAATTTGTAGTTGAATGGTTAAAGAGTATGCTTGTAGAAGAAGAACAAAAAAAAGTAAATGTAAATAACTTTGAAAAATATTTACCTGAAGAAAGACACTTCTATGCTAACAATAAACTTATGGTTTCTGCGTATACCCCTAGATGGTTTGCACAAAAGATAAAGAAAGTTAATAAAAACATTAATGATATTACTTACTCGGATGTTATGTAATGGTCGGATACAGAAAACCTAGGAAGGTTAGACCAAAAGAAAAAGACATACCTAAAGGATATGATTCTAAATGGGAACATACTTTACACACCACTGTTTTACAAGAGTGGGAACATCATACAAACAAAGTTCCTTATATAGTTGAGCATAAATATGAGCCTGACTTTGTAAAGAAAATAGGAAACAAAGAATATTTATTAGAAGCCAAAGGTAGATTTTGGGACTACCAAGAATATAATAAATATGTTTGGATTCGCAAAGCTTTAAAACCTAATCAAGAGTTAGTGTTTTTATTTCTTAGTCCTTATGCACCTATGCCACAGGCTAAGAAGAGAAAGAATGGAACGAAAAGAACCCACGCTGAATGGGCTGAAACAAATAATTTTACATGGTATAGTGAAAATACTTTACCTGATAACTGGAGAAAAGATGAATTATAAATTTAACGAAGATGAAATAATAAAAGACTTACAAAGGTATGTAGATGCTACGTATGGCTTACATTATTCTAATGGTAAATATCAAGCCACAGATATGATAATAGATGCAGGACATGGAGAGGGTTTTGCTATAGGAAACATCATGAAATATGCTATGCGATATGGACAGAAAGGTGGTAAGAACAAAATGGACTTGCTAAAGATAGTACACTATGCTATAATAGCTATACATTTACAGGACAACGAAGATGATTGAAGATAAAATAGGAACTAAGCCTTACTTAGGAATTGAAATAGACTACGATAAAGAAAAAACATTTGATAAATTTAGTTTAGATACACTCAAAGATAGATATTTTTGGGAAGGAGAAACACATGCACAAGAAGCATTCGCAAGAGCCTCAGTCTTCGGAGCAACCTTCAAAGGCGAGACAGATTTTGAACTGGCTCAAAGACTTTACAACTACAGTTCCTCTCGTTGGTTCATGTTTAGCACTCCTATACTTAGCAACGGGGGTACAAGCCGTGGGCTTCCTATCAGTTGTTTCCTTAATTATGTTCCTGATAGTCGCAGTGGTTTATCTGCTCACTATGACGAGAATATATGGTTGGCAAGTTCAGGTGGAGGCATCGGTGGATATTGGGGCGATATTAGGAGTAACGGTATTTCTACTACTCATGGCAGTCGTTCTACTGGCTCAATTCCTTTCATGCATGTAGTAGACTCACAGATGTTAGCCTTTAATCAAGGCACAACAAGACGTGGTAGCTATGCAGCTTACATGGATATAAGCCACCCTGAGATTGAAGAGTTTATAAACATGAGAAAAGAATCAGGTGGAGATATAAACAGAAAAAATCTTAACATACATAACGGTATAAACATTACTAATTCTTTTCTTGAAGCAGTACAGAACGATGAAGACTGGAGATTGATAGACCCTAAAAGTAATGAAGCTGTTAAGATAGTTAATGCTAGAGATTTATGGTGGCAAATTATACATGCTAGAGCAGAAACAGGTGAGCCTTACATGATTAATATTGATGCATGTAACGATGCTTTACCAAAAACTCAAAAAGATTTAGGTCTTAAAATAAGACAGAGTAATTTATGTTCAGAGATTACTTTACCAACCGATGAAGAACGAACAGCAGTATGTTGTTTATCATCTGTAAACTTAGAACACTTTGATGACTGGTCAAAAGATGACTTGTTCATTGAGGATTTAATAACCATGCTTGACAATGTTTTACAGCATTACATTGACAACGCAATAGACACAACACAATTAGGAGAATACAGTGCAAATTTTAAACGCTTTCAAAAATATGTTAAAGAAGGCAAAGAAGGCTTTACCAAGAGTGCCTACTCAGCGTATCGAGAAAGGAGTCTCGGTCTCGGTGCTATGGGTTTCCATGCTTATCTTCAATCTAGGTCACTTCCTTTCGAAGGGATTTACGCAACTGGGTTTAACTTTAAGGCATTTACTTACATTAAAGGAAAGGCAAAGGAAGCAACTAAAGAGTTGGCTATTCAAAGGGGTGAGGCTCCTGATATCCACGGCAGTGGTAAGCGTAATGCTAATCTCCTTGCTATTGCTCCTAATGCTAGTAGTGGGATTATCTGCAGTGGTACTTCTCCTAGTATTGAACCTTACAGGGCTAACTGCTATACTCACAAAACTTTATCCGGAAGCTATCAAGTAAAAAATAAATATCTTGAAAAGCTTTTTAAAGGTAAAGGTTTAAAAGGTAAAGAGTTAGAAAACATTTGGAAAGATATATCAGCCAACGAAGGTTCAGTTCAACACTTAGATATACTTACTGATGATGAAAAAGAAATATTTAAAACAGCAAATGAAATAAACCAAATATGGATTGTTGAACATGCTGCAAAACGACAAGAGTTTGTGTGTCAAGCACAGTCTGTCAACCTATTCTTTACTATACCTAAAAGTACAGAGCCACAAGAAGTGCATGATACTTACATGCAGTATGTGAATGATGTACATTGGTATGGTATGAATAAATTAAAATCGTTGTATTACTTTAGAACTAATGCAGCAAGAAACGTAGAGAATGTAAACACAAAAATTCCAAGGATTCGTTTAGATGATGTGGAATGTATAGCCTGTGAAGGGTAAGGAAAAATTATGAGCTTATTAACAACTAGAGATTATTATAAACCGTTTGAATATCCATGGATGTATGAATATTACAAACTACAAAATCAAATGCATTGGATGCCTGAATCAGTTCCGTTGCATACTGATGTAAAAGATTGGCAAGATGTAACACCTGAAGAAAAACATTTACTTACACAAATATTTAGATTGTTTACTCAATCAGATGTTGATGTAGCTTCAGGATATATAGATAAGTACATGCCTATCTTTAAGAAACCTGAAGCAAGAATGATGATGTCATCTTTTGCTAACATGGAATCAATACATCAAGACGCTTACAGTTTATTGTTAGACACTGTAGGTATGCCTGAAATAGAATACAAAGCTTTTGCCGAGTACGAAGAAATGTCTGACAAACACGATTACGTTGGGGAGTTTAAGCCATTAAAATCTGATAAGAGAACTATAGCTAAAACATTAGCAGCTTATTCAGCCTTCACAGAGGGGTTGCACTTATTCTCTAGTTTTGCAATCCTCTTAAACTTCCCAAGGTTCGGTAAGATGAAAGGTATGGGACAGATAGTTACTTACTCTATTCGTGATGAGTCAATGCATGTTGAAGCAATGACTAAACTATTTAGAGAATTTATCCAAGAGAACATAGAAATATGGACAGATGATTTTAAAGCAGAGCTTTATCAGATATGTAGAGAAATGGTAGAACTTGAAGATAAGTTTTTAGACTTAGTGTTTGAGATGGGTGACTTACAAGGGCTAACCAAAAAAGATATGTATGCTTACAACAGATACATAGCTGACAGAAGATTACTACAACTTGGTTTAAAACCTAATTATAATCAGAAAGATAATCCTCTTGGTTGGATTGATGAAGTCATGGGTGTTGAACATCAAAACTTTTTTGAAGGTAGAGCTACAACTTATATGAAAGCAGGTCTTCGTGGTAAGCAAGACTCTGTAACTTTTACGGAAATAGAAAAATGAAAACTAAAAGAAAAGAAGCATTAGTATTAGGATACAAATTACTTTATGATAGGTCAGGTAAATTAGTTTCTGAAAGAACTTCAACAGACATGACAATATTAAAAAAATATTTAACAAAAGAAGAGTATAATACATTAGATACTGTTGTAAGAGAAGCCACTCTTAAACTTGATGGCGTACATAAATACTTAGAAGACTATTTAAATGCTAGAGTTATGACTCAGAAATAATAAATATTTGTATTCTTTCTTTCTTACCTTTTACATGTATAGATTTTAAAAGAGTTAAACATTTACTGCTTTTAATGGCAGTGTTATATCCGATGACTATATCCTCTCCTACTTCTTTAGTAGAGCTTTCAAGTCTTGCTGCAAGATTTACAGCATCACCAATAGCAGAGTAATCAAACCTTGTATCACTGCCCATGTTTCCTATAACTGCTTCTCCTGAATTTATACCTATGCCTATTTCAATACCTAGGTCAGCTTCTTGCATATCTTTATGTATTTGTATGGCTGCTTGAATAGCTTTATTTTCATGGTCAGGAACATCTATTGGTGCATTAAAGATAGCCATCATTGCATCTCCAATATATTTATCAACCATACCGTCATACTTTTTAACAGCATTAGCTTGAATAGTTAGTGCTTTATTCATAATTTCTGTAACTTGTTCGGGTTCTAAAGTCTCTGACAAGCTTGTAAATCCACGCACGTCTGTAAATAAAAACGTACAATATCTTCGTTCTCCCCCTAACTTCAGGAGTTCAGGATTATCTTGTAATTGTTTTACTTGTCTTGGGTCAAGGTAATGTTCAAATTGTTTCTTGATTTGTTGTCTAAGTTTGTATTGAGTTCTAAAGTTTAAATAGAATTGTAAGGTAGCAATAAGTGTCATACTTATTAGAGACCATGTAAAGTCTATCAAGATATTATAGCTTACAAAGTGATACTCCATATAGCCCATAAAAAAGAACAAACCTAAGAATGATACAACACCCTTAGTGATACCTAACCGTGCTATTAGAAGAGCTGTGAGTAAGCCTGAGACTATTAATAATAATAGTTCAACAAACAATCTATAGTCTGGTATTTGTGGTGTGTCCATCAACATACTTTCTGATAAAGCTGTTTGTATTTTATGTGGTTCTAACAAGCCTATAGGTGTTGCAAGTTGTGGTGATATACCCTTGGCTGTAAAACCTACAAAGACAAACTTACCTTCTACATTCATTTCAGATAGTGTTGTCTGTGGTGTATCAACCCAACTAATCCATTTACGTCCTAGACTATCAGTGGTAATGGGTGGAATGCCTCTAACTCTAACCTGTTCAATTCCATTCAGATTTGTGACAATCTGATAAGTTCGACCACCTCCTAGTATTTTTAAAACTTCTGTTCCAAACGAAGCAACCCACCCATTATTAGTTTGTTGTAGTAAAGGTATACGCCTTACTAAATTATCTACATCTACTGGTGCAGATATAGCACCTTGACTAGCTGATTGTTTTAAAGGCTCTATGTTCTCTAAAAAGCCTTGAGCTTTTGGTAAAGATACTATTGGTCCTTTGATAACTGTACCTACAGTAGCAGGATATAACCCGTTGGATATTTCAGGCATAGCTATAACACTTGGAGAACTTTGTAAGGCTTTAGAGAACTCATCATCTCCACCCATTCTATCTGGATGTGGAAATAACATAACCCATCCTACACCTAATGCACCTTTGTTTATTATATCGTTATGAATCTTTGCAAGTGTTTCTCTAGGCAGGGGATATCCACCTTGTTCATCTAGGAATTGTTCGTCAATATTGAGGATTGTAAAGTATCCAGTAGGTTCTGGAGTTGTGACAAGAGCATCAAAGGTTTTTAGTCTTAGTACTTCTAGTGGTACACTGTTGAAGAGGAGAGGCAAAGTTAATAGAGTTAATAAGGTAATTGCCCACTTCATGTTAGTCTCCTTGTGTTATTTTTATAGTAGAGTCTCCTCCACCATTAACTATTATCTGTGTACTCTTACCATTTTGTATCATTACAACGGTGTAAGCATTTGATTTATCTAAATCTAATTTAATAGTATCTTCTAAAGCTTTGTAGAATGTTATGACGTTATCTGTCAAAAAAGTATTTATCTGAGTCTCACTATCGTATCCTACTTTAGTACCTTTTAAATCTATAGCAGTTTTTAAAATTGTTGAAGTTTGGTCTAGCTCATTGACATCTTCTATAATGTCTAACAAGTCTTCAAGAAAGTTTACATCTAAA
>Ga0181388_1000576_pt1 | contig 11988 bp, 21 predicted proteins | sample 11SPOviralmetaG_FD_130120 | JGI IMG/M metagenome (GOLD analysis project Ga0181388, IMG submission 130120) | Marine viral communities from the oligotrophic San Pedro Time Series (SPOT) site, San Pedro Channel, CA, USA - 11 SPOT_SRF_2010-05-17 | ecosystem: Environmental > Aquatic > Marine > Strait...
ACTTCAAGCGCCACAGCGCACTTCCATTAGTCTTTGCCAACTTCGGAGTCAATAATCTAGATCTGATTAAGCCACACGTACATGCTATTATAGACATGACAAAGGTAAAAGAAGAAGGATGGTTCAAGAAACCAAAGGCTCTACGGCACTCTCCATCTAAAAAGACCATATGGCTAGACACTGATTGTCAGGTCGTAGGTAAGATCGACGGACTCTTTAACCTACTTGTTCCTAATAAGCTAAACATGGTAGAGGATCTACCCTGGAAACTACGTAGAGGGGGAGTACAATTCAACTCTGGTGTGGTAGGAATCATAGACAAGCCACTCATTCTAGGGATGTGGGCAGACTGGTGTACGAACTCAGAACAAGTAGGAGATCAAGAAACGCTTACAGCTCATCTTAATCCTATTACACAGCTTACGTACATTAACAATTTACCTAACGAATACAATCATCTAAGACTACAGATAGAGAACGATAACCAACCAGCAACCAATGCAAGGATAATCCATTGGACTGGTGCTAAGGGTAAGGAAAGAATTAAAGGAATGATGGCACATGCGTGAGGTACATGGACGGAATGAACCTAGAAGAGAGGTTCATGTAATAGGAAACGGAGACTCAGCACCACTCTACCTCAAGGAGACACGTAGAGGGCTGAAGCTTGCATGCAATCAAATACAGTTCGAAGTACCAGAGAAGTGGGCCACGGTCATGGTAGACTTCAAGATGATGGACGCACTCACAAGATATCACAATGGAGACAGATCAAATGGCCTCCGCATCGACGGTTCGTGGGTTCTCGGTTACAGACCGAAGAAATGGATGGAGGGCAAACCTACATTCCATATGGCAAAGAGCAACCAGATCAGAGAGTTCTATACAGACCTACCACAATACACATGGAGCCGGTCCAAAGGAGAAGACATGGGCATGGGTTATACCAATTGGAACTGTGGTCATATGGCAACACACTATGCATGTAACCGGTTAAAGGCAGATACGGTTCATCTATATGGATTCGACTCATGCTTTGATTTCAATATGAACTCCTTTACAGATCTTGTATTAGAGAGCGATAGAGGATTAATGAATAGCCAACGACTCTCTAGTAATTGGAGACCTATATGGGAACATATGTTTAAAGAGTGGCCAGACGTGCAGTTTGTATTCCATTACTACCATGATAAGTTTAAGATAAAGACTCAGAAGAACGTATCCTGTACTCAGTATAGGCAGAGTGACCGCAGACTAGATCAGCCAGAGGACGTTGACTTTAGTACTCTAGGCTCAGGGGAATAGGTCAGAGGGACACAGCGAGCTCTCAAAGGCGGTTTATATTGAGAGTCTGCGAATGGCCTGTATATGGCAGGTCTAGGGAGCCAGCAGTATTTTGAGCATTCCAGAAGTGAGCGCCAGATATGCACAGCTACCCATCAGCGAAAAAACAGAATTACTCTATACACGCGTAGTAATAATAAAATACGAATGAAAAGAATATCTGAGAATACAGTAGCGAAGCATAGAGAGAATCCAGCGCGCTACAAAGCCATTAGATATAATTTACGAATGAAAAGAATTCTAACGTAAATCCAAGTCCATCTGCATATCATCGATTGCATCCTGTAGGTACTCTACGGAACTCGTTGTATGATTCTGTAGATCTACTATAATATCATTTAACGTTGCTACTCTCGTACGTAGATAGTTAACTTCCTTTTGCATCTCTCTCATTTCCTTTTGATATATCTCTATAGGAACATGGCTATTCATTAGCTTTCTCCACCCGTTACCATTACCCAGTTAACATCATTGGCAGATGAGACATGTACAAAGTTACCGGCCTTACTCCAGTCTATATTACCTAGATCGAGATCATAGGAATTGGAGATGGCTGGCGGAGATGTAGCAATGACTTCTTCTTCAGATGATATGTTCTCGCTATGATCAGATGACATTATGTGATATGCTGTCATTCCATCAGCTAGGATTGTAAGTATTTCCATTTTTCAAATAGTTATTCTTGTAGTTTATATGCTTCAATTTCAGTGGGGCGTTTATAGTATGGCTTCTTCTCGTCACAGTAAACACCACGTTCGGTCTGGCGGACATGCACGATCTCATGAAAGAGCGCAGTCAAAAAGTCTTCCTTATTCTGATTTCTTTCAAGTTCGATCTCATGTGTATATCTATCAGTCTTAATATGGTACCCTGTCGTGTCTCCTCGTAACGTACGAATAGATACTGTAACATCTAGATTCTTCTTCCGAGGCATCAGTTCAGAGACAGCGAAGAAAAAAGCTTCTAAAATGGACGAATTCGAGAGCAATGGATACACTCCACGAATATCTACATAAATCATATACCTTCCCTCTCTAACTGAATACTCTATTATTATACACCATTCTGACTGCAATGTAAACAAGATAATGAGCGAATCAATATCTTAATTTTACGAATGAATAAAAAAAGGGGAGCTATTATGGAGCTCCCCCTTCTCATAACTAGACTGGATTATTTCCTGTTCCAGATTCCGTATAGGATCACGATAGCGAGTAGGCCCATGATACCATGTGACCCTAAGCTGTTTACCATTGCCGCTACATTATCGACAACAGATAAACCCGGTGGAGTGAATGGCATATTTCCTAGACCAAGCACTTCCAAAACAATAGCAAGTGCTGCGATGCTGATACCAACATCTGCGAGGCTACCTGCCCACTGTTTAACATTGTTGAGAACTTCCATGAAGTCTCCTTTTCCTAGTGATAGAGAATACATAGTGCATATTCTCAGTAGATTTATTTATATTTTTAAAAAAATGATAAGCTATTGTTTTCATTAGAAATTTCTGCTCACTTTTTTGTTTACTTATCTGATAGATCGGTATATAATAGATCTACAAAATGAGGAAAGGAACAAAAAATGATTAAGTACGAATTTCAAAATAAAGCTCAAAACGATATCTGGAGATTTATCATCGCGTTTTGTATGACTCAGCCTGAGGGTACTTCAGTTGAAGCTCTCCAGTACATGCTGGCGAAGCAGCTTGGCATCGAAGCAGATACAACTGCTATCGCTCTCGCAAACATTCGATTCTAGGAGGATACTATGGAAGATAAAATTACTTTTCGTATGGTTGTAGAATGTTTGATTGCTGCAGCTATTATTGGACCACTTATGATTATGGCAGGACTGGCTTAATGTTAGATATTAGAGATCAAAAATCCTATGATGGAACAAATGAAATGTCGTCAGCCAATGGCGCACCCTACGATCGTGGTGGTGCAGACTCTTACTACCGTCGTTCATTTGCTCCACACTATTACGCTTTTGGTACTGGTAAAGGAACCAGAACTGAAATGCAAGACATGACCCCTGAAGAAATAGTCGCATACACGAAAGGCTTCAACGAGAATGAAGAAGCCGGCGACTTCAAAGATTGGGGCTAAGAGACGATCTCCACGGTACACCTCTCATTTTTGTTCTCCTCTCGTACCGTGGAGATCAACCATCTGAAAAAAGTGAGCAGTCTGCTCATTATTTTGTTTACTTTTGCAGAAAAGTATGGTAGAATATATCTATAAAATGAAATGAGGAGAATATCTATGAATTATGTTATCACTAAAAACTCTACTAAAGAAGAGCGTCTAGCAGCTATCAAAGCTGTCGCTGACAAGTTTGCTAAAGTCAAAGCACGTCGTGCAAGACTAGCTGCTAGTGCTGCTCGTGTTCGTGGCTACGTTGATGAAGTTGAAGCTCCACGTCGTAAAGACGAGGCTGATCTGTTCGATCTAACTGTAGCTAAGATGGATGACAACCATAACCATTATCAAGACAATCCAAAATATCTCAATGATCAGTATGGCGATCGTGTTCGCGACCAGAATGCTTATGAGTCTGTTGAAGGTTGGAACTAATGGTAGTCAAATTCTGCGATGAAACTCGTAATAGGATCAAGCTCTCAGTCGCAGCATATGCGTATGAGTTCAAAGATAATCCTATTATGAGTGATGCTGATTTTGACGAGTTGGCTTCTAAGATTGACACGTCAGTAAGCACTACCAATCCTCGGCTGGATTATTTCTTTGCTAAGAACTTCCAGTCAGATACTGGTATGTGGATCCACAAGCATCCTGAGTTAGGCAAGATAGAGTATCTTTATGAAAGGTATTACAAATGACAATGCAGTTAGTACGCGGTATGAGCAGTATAAATACAAAGAAACGTAAAGCAAAGCGTAACCCTGGATGGGAAAAAGCGCAGGCTGCTCATGATGCTTGGTTAATGAAGAAGGGTCTACATCCTTCGCAACTCAAGAATAAGGAAAAGTCTAGTGGCGCGAGTATTCCGAATTATGCAACGACATCGAGCACAGTCCCGACGTCGGACATCGTTACATCCTTCCACGGAAAGCGCAAAACTAACGAGTACTCTGGAGACTACATCACCGGCCTCGCGACAATGCACAAGTCAAATACGGTCCCAGTCGGTCGAGGAGATGATCCAAAAGTATACGCACAAATGAGGAGAGGCTAATGCCAGAACCAAAACTAGAAAGGTCAGCTCGACCTAGAGACGAATATGTCCACTCATTCTGGAGAATTCAAGTTGATCTACATCCAGACGGACACTGGACGTGGATGATTGAGACTGAGAATAATGGACCAGTTTACTTTCATAGTACTGCTGACAGACCAACATTTCCTGAAGTCCAAAAGTACATTGCTGGTCAAGAGTGGGGATAAGCTATGATTGCTGGTGCAGCATTAATGTGTCTAGCACTCAATGCATACTGGGAAGCAGGCAACCAAGACTACAATTCAATGGTTGCTGTCAACCAAGTTGTTATGAATAGAGTAGCGTCAGATAAGTATCCAAATGAACCGTGTGAAGTAATATTCGAAGGACCAACAAGACCATCTTGGAAAAATCCAGAAGAGCATTATCCGGTTCGTCATCGATGCCAGTTTAGCTGGTACTGTGATGGTAAGTCTGATGAAGTGAATAAAGATAATGAAGAAGAGTATCGTGCATGGATGAGAGCCTTGCGTTCATCGATGCAAGTATTGTCTGGATCGGTAGACGATATGGTTGATGGTGCTTTGTGGTACCATGCAGATTATGTAAATCCTAAATGGAATAGGGATTTAGAAATAACAGTTATCCATGGTGATCATATATTTTATAAGGAGTAGTGATAATGAAACATGTACCAGCTATAACTTTCGTAACTGGATTTATTGGTATAATGAATTTGCTAGTTGCAAATGGTAATCTTTGGATGTATGCTACTGGTAGCGTATTGGTAATCATATCAATTTTGGATTGGATTGATCGATGATGGGGAACGATATTTGGGATGATATTGATATTGACTCAATGCATCTTCAGTCTGAAGTAAATCATATGGCGGTTGATCTTATCAACCAATATGGCGAACACTTAACTAAGACAGATGTTTTGAATATGAAAGCTATTGAAGGTACTGATGAAGATCCTCTTAAGCGCGCATTAGCTGCAGCGTGTCTGAGTTACTACGCGTCAATAGGTTACACACCTAAAGACCGTCCGCTCAACGAGACTCCCAGTAATAAAGCATGGTGGAAGCTCTGGTAAAAATAATGAGCAGTCTGCTCACTTTTTTGTTTACATTGCAGCGAAAACGTGATAGAATATACTAGTAAAATGAAAAGAGGAGTTCATTATGGGTCAGATTATTTTAGGTATTATCTTCATGTTCGCGATGGCTAGTCTTCCGATATTGATGTTTGTATAGTCGAACGAGTATAAACGTGGTTAAGCCTGTACCGACTTTAAATTTAAGACACAGGTGGGAAGAGAGCGCCCTCAAAGAAAGACTCTTTATTATTCAATTTGATGAGGAGAGACATCATGGCACTAACAGCACTTAAAGGCGTAAAGCTTAAAAAGCGCGCTGCACGAGCAAAAGCTCGTAGCGGAATCAATGCAGCACCTGTTGAAAAAGGTATGGTTGCAGTAAAAGATTTCTTTCAATACGAAGTTGATCGTAAAGATATTTTGACACAGCAAAAGCAATTTGTCAAATCTAATTTTAACAAGACTGATGCTAAGTATATCTTAGCAAATCCAGAATGGAACTTTACGTTTCCATATCGTGGTGCAATTGCCTTTTGGTATAACACTGGGCAAGTGACCACGGAACACTCAGAAGAGTCTAAGGCTCATCTGATAGAGAAGCTGGCTGAACTACGTTCAAGTGGTAAAGCTATACATGATGCCAAGAAGTTGGAGGCTAAAAGTAGCAACAACGTTGTTACGCTCTCTCCTCAACAACGTCTCCAACGGAAGATCAGTAACACGATAATGCAAGATCTCCTTTCTCTTGAAGACTCGTGGATCGAAGGTGAAACTGCTTCTCTAGATGTCTACCAAGCTTTTGGTAGACACGGGCTTAGTGGATCTGCCACTATACCAGTCCGTGCTACGATTGAGGGATGGTTACTTGATTTTGAAGACGCATATCATAAGCGGTGTGAACAAGCAGTAGAAGGCTACTCACATATCAAGCGACCTGAACTCAATCGTCGTATCAAAGAATGTAAAGCTATGTTGACTGACCTTGACCGAATCAAAGCTGCTAAGAAAGCTACGCGTAAGTCAGGTACTAAAGTTCTGTCTATGGATAAACAGGTTGCTCGATTGAAGTACAAGAAAGAAGATAACGACTTCAAAATCGTATCGATCAATCCAGCACAAATCGTTGGTAAGAGTCGCTTACTAGTTTTCAATACAAAATACAAAATGCTTGTTGAGTATTTCACTGAGGCTGTAGGTGGCTTTGAAATCAAAGGTACCACAATTAAGAACTTTAGTCCTGAGTCTCGTGAATGGAAACTAAGGAAGCCATTGGATATATTGCCCAAGGCTCTCGCCTGCAACGCTAAACAATTTGAAAAGTTGGCTAGTGAATTTACTACTAAACCCGGCAAACCAAATGGTCGGATAAATGAAAACATAATTTTATTGAAGGTACTCACATGAAGCCAATTGAACAAGAATTCTTGACTAAATCTAAGTTTACTGTTATGATTGAAAAAGCAGTAAGTGAATTGAAGATAAGTTATATGGATGCAGTATTATATCTCTGTGAAAAGAACGATCTTGAACCAGAGGATATGAAGAAGTTTGTCTCGCCAATTATTCGAGACAAAATCGAAGCCGAGGCAATGGCTCTAAACTTTTTGCCAAAACAAAATACGTTGGACTCAGCATTTGCTGATTAAGCGTATATATAATCCTGTACAACGACGCATGAACGTTGTATAATATTACAGTAACATATTTCAGCTATACAAGGAATAACATATGTCATTCGCAAATCTAAAATCTAATCGAGATACAATCCAAAAATTAGTGCAAGCAGCAGAAGCCACCGGCGGTGGCGGCGAGAAGAAGTCTTACGCTGATGATCGTATCTGGAAACCTACAGTTGATAAGGCAGGTAACGGCTATGCAGTACTTCGATTCTTACCAGCAACCGAAGGTCAAGAGCTCCCATGGGTACGGTACTGGGATCATGGCTTCAAAGGACCAACTGGTTTATGGTATATCGAAAACTCACTTACGTCTATTGGTCAACCTGATCCTGTTGGCGAACTCAACTCGAGACTCTGGAATTCTGGGATTGAATCAGACAAAGACCGAGCACGAGACCAAAAGCGTAGACTCCATTATGTAGTCAACATGCTTGTCGTACAAGATCCATCTAACCCTCAGAACGAAGGTAAGGTATTTCTATATAAGTTCGGTAAGAAAATCTTCGATAAAATTATGGACTCTATGCAGCCTGAGTTCGCAGATGAAAAGGCGGTTAACCCGTTTGACTTCTGGGAAGGTGCTGACTTTAAGTTGAAGATTCGTAATGTTGAAGGTTATCGCAACTATGATAAGTCTGAGTTTGCCGCTCCATCCGCATTAAAAGATGGTGATGACGTTCAGCTTGAAGCAGTGTATAATCAACAGCATGATCTTGCTGAATTTGCAGATCCTAAGAACTATAAATCTTATGACGACCTTAAGGCAAAGCTAGGTCGAGTTCTTGGTGAAGAAGCAATTGCAGGTGCTCCTACTATGCGTCAAGAAGCGCAGATGAATACACCTGCTCCAGCTCCAATGGCTCCGGCCACAGCAGAAGATGTGCCAAACGAGGATGACGATACCATGTCATACTTTGCACGGTTAGCTAATGAAGATTGAGCATCATAACTATTACGCAGACGACTACAGCCGAAAGGCTGTAGTCTTCAAATACAAAGACGATCCTGCGTGGTACGTTGATCTGTTGGAAGATGGATCAATTGTTGAAACTCGTAAAATGGAAACCGATGGTGTACTTCACAGCGAAAGATATGCTGAAGACTGTGGAGAAAATTGGGTACTGAGAATATTCTAATGTCAAAGTTTAGTTTTGCTACAAGTCCAGAAGGATTTGATAATCATATCACTAACAGTATTAGAGGATATGATGTGCTAAACGAAAACATTGTCAGTATCTCAAAATACTTTGTAGAGCCTCAGACCAACGTGTTTGATCTGGGGTGTTCTACTGGTAATTTGATTAATATGATTCAGGAAGAAAATCCAGAGGCAGACTACTATGGCATAGAACTATGTCAAGACTTTGCTAAATTACCTAATGACAATATTGCATATCTTGAAGAAGATATACGTGACACGTGGATAGACGATGCTAGTTTTGTTACTAGTGTTTTTACTTTGCAATTCGTTAATCCAGAAGATCGATTAGAAATACTCAGTAACATATATCATGGACTTAATATTGGTGGAGGATTCGTAGTTGCAGAAAAGATCTTAGCCACAGACAGTAAGATGCAAGATATATTTACCAGCACGTACTATGATTTTAAGTCTGAGAAATTTACTGCAAAAGAAATCTTTGATAAAGAAAGAGAACTAAGGAGTATGCTAAAACCAATGCCTTTAGAAGATCTTACTAATATGTTGTATGATGTTGGATTTAAGAGTGTACAGCCCTTTTGGCAAAGCTATTTGTTTGTTGGTATATTAGCAATCAAATGAAGTACGTAATCCTCATCTAGTTCAGGCACAGCATTCTTATCAGCCCATTCTTTTATGATAAGATTTACTGGATCTCCCCACTCCCAATATAGTGGATTACTTCTTTGTCCGCTTTCGTGCATGAACACATCGGCGCCATCAACTAAATGCTTGTGTATGTTTGCATAGAATCGCTTATGTAGTTCCCAACCCCAATCAATAGATCGATGTGGCTTATAACTATTATGCTCTTTTAGTTTTTCTTGATAGTTTACAATCCCAGGTTTTGACTCTAACCACTGGTAATTGTATTGCATGTTTAGTTCCATAGTTCTACGATGAGGTGGATTACAAATAACGAAATCAAACTTGCCAGCGTCTAGAGTTTCTAGGCCATCGCATTGTATGACAGTATGATTAAGATTATTTTGTTTGAGATTGTGTTTGCAGTTTTCTACCGCAGGTCCATAATAATCGACAAACACTACTTCGTCTACTAAGCCTTTTGCAAGTAATGCCATGCCTAGTACGCCATCACCGCATCCAAAGTCAAGTGCTCGATTCCAGCCATAGACACCAGTGTCCATCATCTCGACGGCGTCCATCAAAGCTTCTACTAACTTGAATCCACCACCATCGGTATGGCCGCACGTGGTATACGTATATCCGTATAGATTCCAGTCTTGAAGATTAGTGTCTTTGAGTCGGTCTTCCCAACTCCATTCTGTAAAGTCTTTCATTATATAATATTTTTATTAGTGTGACAGTGTAGGATCGTGAGATGGCGCCATTCCTGCAACCATTGCATTCGAATTGCTAGACGAGATTGTATCTCCACCACGTGATGATGGAGCATTAACAATAACAGGTGGCGCAGTCGGCGGCCGCCCCATTTCTTTATCATCCATTCTTTGCCTCTTTCTTTCAAGTCTTGCATTTAATCTTTCAAATTTATTTGCAGGGGCTGCGTTATTGCCACCTTCCATTGCCGTAGGCGAATCACCTGTGGCACCACCTGCAGCTGCATCCGATTGACCAATTTTAAATTCTCTAATTTTATTACCAACAGCCTTTGGTACAAGTGGCAAATTCTCCACAACTAGTGCTATGCCTTCAATGATACCATTGACAAGTCCGTTAATCATTTTTGTAATAATATCCGAGAAGCTAAAACTATCTAGTGCTTTCTCTGCTTCGCTAAATCCAAACTTTCCTAATAACCACGATACTGCGCTTTTAAGTAAGTCTAATGGCATACCAATAATTGAATTTAGCAATCCTTTGATTGCTCCAGCTAAACCACCGAGTATACCATCCTCTGAAAATCCATCAAGCATACCTTTGATAGTATCATAAGCTGTCATTATCAAAGTGATTGGGAAGAACAATCTACCCATGATTCTACCAATAGAACCAAGAGCTGACATAAACTTACTACCTTCTTTAAAAATACCAAATGCAGCTTTAATTGGTTCTAGTGCCGCATCAATACCTTTCATCACTAACTGGAATGGAGCTTTGATTTTATTAATAATTTTTGTTAATAGACTTACACCATCTTCGCCACCAGTGAAGATAGCTTTGAATGGTTTAACTGCGTCATCAATAAGTCCTTCAAACGGAAACGTGAAAGGCTTTATTAACGCATTGACCATTTTCATAATTCGGCCTTCAGCACTAAACAATTTCTTCACAGGCTCAAATGCTGTATCTAAGAATTTAACTGCATCGTCAAATAATACAAAGGATTTTACTTTAAAGTTGTCAATGAGGTTAGCTATAGCGCCGCCTTTAGCTGAAAAGAACGTACGAATTGGCGCAAACAATCTAGTAAATGCTGTGCCGATACGAGTCTTTAATGACTTTAGCGCGTCTTCAATTACAGCCATCAATTGCGGAAGCTTAAACAGTTTAGCATATGCTCTTAAAGAATCGCGAATACCAGCTAAGAATCCAATAGCTAAAGCGCTTATGCCAGCTATGATAGCGGCTATATTACTGTTGTCAGCTTTAGCCGCTCCTTGCTTTACTTCTTTAACTTGAGCATCTTGCTTTTCACGCATTGCTTCTAGAAGCTTAAGCTGTTGAATCTGCATCATCTTAACAAATGACTTCATGGTCGTGTGTAGACGTTCAACAGCTTCAGCAGTCAACATATGACCTGCCTGTTGATTTTCATTAGACGCTTGTAACGTTGCGTTTACTTCTGCTAAACTAACTGCCATGTTTTTGACTTTCTTGCCTTTGCTTTTCTTCTTTAATATGATTAAGTAACAAAGCTATATAAATCTCTCTTTCAAATGGTAGCATATTCTCTATCTCAGTCAAGCTCCAATGCCAGTGGGTCATTAAATTAAAGTTCATCTGGTAGTGAGTCTCTAAACTATCATGAGATAGAGCTATCATAAAAAATTTGAGATGCCCTCCACTGTTATTTCGTTCTTGTGTTCACATGATTTACAATCAAATTTTACCGTATGACTAAGCCTCGGTATATCTGAAATAAATTCTTGAATCTTTTCAAACTGTTTTGAATTCATCGATTCAATAAATTCTACTACTTCTTTCTTATCAACATCTTTTATATCAATTCGTTCATCAGGCGTTTCGATATACTTTACGCAGCTATGCATTACTTCGAACATTTGATCTGCGTTAAGATCACCATCGCCTATCCCTGAATTAATCATGTCAAGATAAGATGGATAGTTTAATTCTAAAGCAATATCATCAGTCAGCTGAACTTTGTTATCAACATCTTTTACGTCGACTTTGATTTCCTCAAGGTTAATACTAATTGGATTATCAGCTCCGCACTCTTCGCATTTAATTAAGATTTCAGCAGATTCACCTACTGATTTTGCTCTCATTTGTAAGAACATATATTCAACGTCAAATGATGTGAGTTGATTTTGATATATC
>Ga0181388_1000585_pt1 | contig 11939 bp, 18 predicted proteins | sample 11SPOviralmetaG_FD_130120 | JGI IMG/M metagenome (GOLD analysis project Ga0181388, IMG submission 130120) | Marine viral communities from the oligotrophic San Pedro Time Series (SPOT) site, San Pedro Channel, CA, USA - 11 SPOT_SRF_2010-05-17 | ecosystem: Environmental > Aquatic > Marine > Strait...
GTTCTGTTAGGTTGCGAACTGGTATTAGAAGTAGATGTTCTGGAAATATTTGAACCTCCACTACTAGTTCCTCTTGCTGAAAAATCTACATTAGCAAAAGGGTCTTCACTAACCGTTCCTTCTCCTTGTTCTACTTTTTCAACACCTCCACTCTTAATTGCGTCTACTCCTTGTTGTCTTAATCCAGTTAAAAGGTCATCTCCTTCATCATCCATTTCTAATTTAGGTGCTTTTATTCCACCACTTTCTCCTTCATCAAATGCTTCTGGTTTGCCTTTTGCTGTTGTTTGGTCGGCAGTATCATTGCCTTTTGTATCTTGTTCTTGACTTTGTGCTTCTCTTTCATTTAATTGTTGTTCTCCTTGTTTAGAAGATTTAGATGCTTGGTCTCCTTGTTGTGTTTGTTTTCCAGTTGGATTATTTTTTGCTTGTTTTGATAATCTAAACTTATTTATTTTTTTTCCCACCTCTACTGCTCCGTGTAATCCAGCACTTGCCCCAGTAACCATACCTCCTACTTGCTCCATATAAGTTAAATGTTGTGCTACTTTATCTGGAATAATACTTCTACCATATTGTGCCGAAGATTGTGCTAAACTATTATAACTATCTTGTTGGTCTTTCAAACCTTGACGAAATTGATTAATTCTACTTTGAAAATCCATTTATACATTAAATAAATATTTTTTTATTCTTCTTTTTCCAATACATTATTTTCTTCACTTGTCATTTCTTCATTGTGATTTTCTTCTCCATAGGGTTGAGAAAACCCTTCCTTCTTACTCCATATTAAATCTTCGTGATTTCTTCTACATTCCAATTCTTGAACCGAACAAAATAAAAAATCATAATCTTCTTTTCTTGACCTTCTAAATATTTCCATAAAATTTTTATCACCATTACCAAAAAATGATAATGCCTCACTAATTTTTTTCATTTCTGCTTCTGGAAAACTTCCCATTAAATAATAACCAGTAGCATTATTTCTAAGAATAGTTGATAAGTATTTGAAATATTGTGTTGTAATACATACAGATAATTTACCTTCTACTTCTCCATTTCCTATATGTCTAAACTTACTTGCGAGAGCAGAAATACCATCAACCATACCCCCTCTTGAAAACTTAATATCACCAATAATATCATCTAATAATATTAACCATCTACCATTTCCCTCATCTGCTTGAACTAAATCAACAATTTGACTTAATAATTCATCACTATATTCAGTAAATACAAAATCAAATTCATCAATCATATATTTATTGATTGCGTCATTATGTGCTGTTGAACTAATTAAAATTCTTGTTTGGAAATCATCTTTATAAAATCTTTCACTCAAATATAAATTATTGATTAAAAGGGATTTTCCCGCCTTAACCCTACCAATAACTAATAATAAATGAACTGAACTACATAATGGATATTTGTCTTCTCCTTCATTCTTTTTATCGTCTTCAATTTTGATAGGATATATTTTCAAATCCTTTTCTTTTACAACAACTTTTTTTTTATCTTTCTTTTTCTTTTTCTTATTGTGTTCGTCTTCCAAGTCTAAATCATAGTCTTGTGCTTTATCATATTTACTAGACATTTTCTATATTTAATTTAAGGTTAGGTTTTTTTTCTTCTGTTGTTTCCGTAATTGTTTCCAATCTTTTTTTAGGTGATTTTTTACCTTTTGAATTTTTTAATTGTCTTTCCATATATGCTTTTCTATGCTTTTCTGGTGCTAATCTATCTGCGTGTTCTCGTAAGTATTCATATAATTTTTCTGGATTTTTCGCCATATCATTACTTACACCTTTCATAACTTTTTCAAATTCTTCTAATTCTTTACTTGTTTTAATACTATCTAATGCTTTTAGTTTTATTTTATTAAATTTACTTGAAGATTTTTCTGCTCTTTCTTTTTTTTCTTTAAAAGTTAATTCTTGTTTTATACTTTTTTCAACTGCTTTTTTTTTTGCTTTCCTTTCTTTCTTTTCTGTTTGTAAATTTTTTTTTGATGCTTCACCATTTTTCTTTTGTAATGCTTTCTTTTTTTCTGTTAGTGCTTTTTTCATTTTTCTTTTTTCCGCCATTTTCTCTCTTCCTTTACGCAGTCCTTCTAATTGTTTTTCTGTAAGTTGTCTTTTCTTTTTTGGTTTTTTTGCTTCGCTTATCATTGCTTCTGTTTCAGTTTCTTTAATAAACATTTCCTCACTCATACTTTGTTATATATATATAATATAAAAAAGTATTTTAATAAACGGAGTAAATGATTTTGTCTTCACTTTCTTTTGGAACAGTTAATTTTAACACTTCAATAAGTTCTTTTTCTAAATTTTTAACTTTATAATAATGATACTCGTATGCTTCTTTAATTTCTAAATTATGTTTTTTACGAATTGATATGATTAAATAAATTAATTGTTTTTTAGTTGTGTCAAGTAAGAACATACTTACTTACTTACTTACTGTAATATTTAAATCAATTTTTTTTTTCTTTATCTTTTTGATTGCTTTGCTTATCTTATAGTAGTTCTTTCCCCTCTCATCTTACTCTTTCTTCCGTATGTTGTAGTAGTTTCACCTTGAATTCTACTTTTTGGTTGTGGTCTTGTTTGTTCTGTTGCTCTTACTTTTCCGCCACCTACTTTCTTTTGAATAGTTCCAGAAGCAGATTGAACTTTACCTTTTGGTTTAGGTGTAGTCATTTTGGTTATATCTCTTTTAGGTTTTGTTTGTTTTACTGAACTTCTTTTAACTGAACCCAATGTTTTTTGAGGCGGTCTAACTTTTGCTCTAACCAAATTAGTTTTTTTTTCACCTTTTGCTCCGCTAAATGATTTTTGTGCTTCACTTTGTTTTTTTCTTTGCTCTTTTGGTTTTGAAGGAGGTTTGGGTTTTTTATCACCTCCACCACCAAACCCACGACCACCACCACCACCACCACCTCCACTACCACCACTACCGCCTCCGCCACCATTTGAACTGCTTTTAGAAGGAATAGACTTAGCACTAAAAACTCCCACTTGTGCTGGATTAACATTTTGAACTGTTGTTGGTATAGTTATACTACCGATATTTTGTGTTCTCATTGTAGCGGAATATAAAGGAATATCTTTAACAGTTGCCTTTACACCTTTTGGTTCTCTTTTGATTTTTACTTTTTTCTTTTCTTTTACACCAAGTTTAGCATCTAACTTAGCAATTAAATCTAATGTAGAACTTGAAGAAGAACTTGATGAACTTTCTCCACCAAATCTATAAAATTTTGAATTTGGATTATATGCTCCTCCTTTTTGACTAGACATTTATATATTATATAGAAATTTTTTTTTTCTAATTATATATTATAAAATGGTAAAAAAAGATGCTCCAAAAGTTGATAGGTCTAGGAAGAATAATCCAGACTACGAAGCACATCTTGTTAAAACAAGAGACGGCGTAAAACAAACTGTATATAGGAAAAAGGAAAGTGCTAAGACACCTAAGAGAAATGAAGGAACACCAGCAAAACGAAGAGGAGGTTTTAAGAAACCAAAGAATGTAGGTTTAATGAACCAGCAACCTACAATCGCAAGTAGTATGGCGAAACCTATTGGAAATTATGAATTAGAACAAGCACAAAAACAAGCAGTAGCAAATATGGAATACACTAATATGTTAAGTGATAAAAAAAGAGAACAAATACAAGGTCAATACAAAGCACCAAAACAAGTAGGTATGGCGAAAAACCGAAGTAGAACCAATCCAAATGCTTAGATAGTTAAATTAATATATATATAGTAAAAATTGAAAATCTATATTTAAGGAAAATGAAAAAAAATGTAATTCCGCAAAATCCGTATGGAAACTTCTCTGGGATTTTTTTTTTTCATTTATGAACTTTTTATGCGGAAAACACGGAAACCATAGAATTATAAGACTTTTTAATATTCAATAATGTTTTATATCCTAAAACCTTATTAAATAATTACTCCGCATAGAAATGTGGGAATGCGGAATTATCACCAATGAACCTTACGAGACCAATAATTTGCTGAATTTTTATCATTAGCAGTCAGTTTCCCTTGTTTATTTTTAATTCCTCCACTTCTTGCTAAATATGATTTCTGGCGTTTTTTATCTTTATGTTTAGTCATATCACTCATTGAACTATCCCCGAAATGGATGAGGCGAACTCCCCCTTCTTTTTTGACATAAACCATTCCCTTCTTACCTTGTTTGGTAGATTTGTAGGGTTTGTATAGAGGTTTTTTAGTTTTGAAATCTGCTGGTGCTGAACTGAGAACCATTATTATATATATATAGTATATAGAAAAAAATGCCTACGCCAACAAATAAAAGTTTATATGCGAAAGCAAAAGCAAAATATTCTAGTATGAAACATAGTGCCTATAAAAGTGGATTAGTTGTTAAAGCATATAAAAAAATGGGTGGAAAGTATAGTGGAAAGAAAGATGATAGTAAAGGATTAGGTCGCTGGTATAAAGAGGATTGGAGGACAGAGAAAGGAAAGAAAACATATAAAGAAGGTGGAACTATATTCCGTCCTACAAAAAGAGTAAATTCTAAAACACCTACTACAATGAAAGAATTAACCCCAGCACAAAAAAAGAAAGCAATTAAAGAAAAAAAGGCAACTGGTAAAGTGAAAAAATATAAAAAATAAAATCTATATAAAATATAATGAATATCACCAAAAAAAAATTATTGGAGTTAGTCAAAAAACATAATGAATTAGTCCAAATTAAAAATGCTAGTAGAATGAAAAAGGAAGAAATAATAGAAGCATTAAAGAAAGTTAATTATAAAGTTCATTATAATGAAAAGAAAGAAGAACACGAATTACATCCTATTCAAGACCCAAAAAGAGTTTCAAAGGTTAATAGTAAAACTAAAATGCCTTTAAAAGAAGTTAATGAAAATATGGCGAAAAAAACTATTGAGGCAAAAAAGAAAAAAGCAGATAAAGAAAGAAGGGCAAAAAGGCGTATAGATATTAAACGGAATAGTAAAAAAACCAAAAAAGCACCAGAACCAAAATATAAAAGTATAGGCACACAAACTTAAATATATACATAAATATATGAATATTAGTAAAAAAGAATTAATAGAATTAGTTAAATCTAATAATGAATTTAAAATAAACTCTATAAACCGAATGAAAAAAAAAGAAATATTAGAAATAGTTGATACATACCCATATGAAATTGCCTTTACGCAAAATAAATATGTATTAGTTCCAAAATCATTAAAAGAAAAAGCAAAAGACAAAAAAACAGAGACTTAAAAATATATTAATATTTAATAATATCAAAATGTAAAAATTAAATTTTAATTGGACTTGTTTTCATTTTCACAACCACACACCACCTTCCTATTGTCTAAATCTCTTATTATTACCTTTATAAGTTTTTCCAATTTACTGATTTTGTAGAAAAGTAATTCCCACAATTCTTCATTATCCATATTTAAAACCATATATACTAAATATATATATTATATGTATTGGTTTTGTCTTATTGATTATTTTAAACTTCCTTGACAAATTTTTTTAATTTTTCTATTGTGCTTCTTAATTCTTTTATTTCAGTTTCATAAAACATAATTTTCATTTTTAATTTTTCTAAACAATCATCTAATTCTTTTAAAATAGTAGTTGAATTCATATAATATTGTATAGAAATTATTGAACTACATTAACAACAAAAGAATTTGTAGTCCCAGTAGTTCCATTCTGGTTATTTACTTTAACACGAAGATATTTACCCTTTTTAAAATCGTGGTAAAAAACAGTTGTATTTCCACTAAAATTTAAACTTTGGTCTTGAAACCAAGTTGAATTATCATAAGACCATTCATTAAAAGCGTCCCACATTGTATTTTGTGCTTCCAAAAATACAGTTATTCTTTCACTATTATTAGTCAATTCAACTGAATTACTTGAACTTTCTGGTGTTCCATTAGCAACTAAATTACCAGTTCCAAATAATAATTGAGTAGTGGTTTTATCTAATGAACCTTCTAATGTTTCTACTGCTCCTTCTATTTCAGTTAAATGAGTTATTTGAGTATCTTGTTTGCTTTCCATACTAGTTAATGAAGTTTCAAGTGTTCCTAAACTTGTATTAATTGTTCCTTGTAATGTAGAAGTAGCAAAACCACTAATATTACCCGAAGAAATATTTACATTTACTTTATTAGAACCAACACACGCTTCTAAAACATCAACACCAGTATCAATATTACCTAAGTGTGCTTCGGCATTTGCTATGTTAGTATCAATAGTTCCTAAATGTGCTTCGGCATTTGCTATGTTAGTATCAATAGTTCCTAGGTGTGCTTCGGCATCTCCCAATGTGCTTTCAGTAGCAAATCCACTAATATTACCAGAAGAAATATTTACATCAACCTTCGCATTATTTATAGCACCTCCTAATTCTGTCAAATGAGCGTTAGTTATAGCACCGTCAAACCCACCTCCAACTATATCAACTTGTAATTCACTACCAGAAACACAACCTTCTAATGTTTCTACTGCTCCTTCTATTTCACTTAAATGAATTATTTGAGTATCTTGTTTGCTTTCCATACTAGTTAATGAAGTTTCAAGTGTTGCTAAACTTGTATTGATTGTTCCTTGTAAAGTAGAAGTAGCAAACCCAGTAATATTACCCTCTTGAATACTTACTTTTAAATTATCACTTGATAAAGCACTTGGTAATCCAGCACCTTGTAAAGTAGCAGTAGAAAATCCAGATATATTACCCTCTTGAATACTTACTTTTAAATTATCACTTGATAAAGCACTAGGTAATCCAGCACCTTGTAAAGTAGCAGTAGCAAATCCAGAAATATTTTTTACTCTTAATTCACCATTAGCATCAATAGACATAGGACAATAATCACCATCAGCACCGAAATCTGCTTGTGTATCTTGTCTTACTGCTAAACTCATAACACCTTTATGAGCGTTTCCGTGTGAGGCATCTTCACCTTGAACTATATCGTCTAATAATTGTAAAGAAGTTTTAATAAGTCCTAAATCTGTAATCATAGTTGCTTGATTAGTAGCAGAAGCATCACCTCCCCCACTTGAACCTTCTTCAATAGATACTTTTAAATTACCACTACCAGTAAGAGAGGAAGGTAATCCACCACCTTGAAGTGTAGAAGTAGCAAGATTTACTCCGTGTTGTTCTTGTATAGATACTTTAAGATTACCAGAACCAGTTAAGGCAGTAGGTAAAACATCAGTTATATCATTTCCTATATCAACATTTAATCTTTCACTTCCTTCATTTCCTAACTCTTGAAGACATACTTTTAAATTACCAGAACCAGTTAAAGCACTTGGTAATCCACCATTTAATAAAGTTTCTACATTTTGAGTTTTAACATTTATACTATCTGCTGTAATTTCAATTTCATTAACAGAGCATTCAAGTCTTCCCGAAGCGTCAAGAGAAACTTCTTTATATTTTCCGTTAGGTAATCTTCCTCCAATAATAGAACTAGGCATTTTATATAATCTATTAAGAAAATTTATTTAGGTATTATTCCAAATGTGTATTTTGATTATAATTACTTAATCCTACATTCATATATAAATGATTTTCTTGGTCGCCAGTATAAGTTGAAATTTGGAAAAATTCACCTTCTATTGGAAAAGTATGTAAATTATATTTATTAGCAGTAATGTTTAAAGTATGTGTAGGAACTTCTACAATTGAAGTAGCATAAGTATGTCCTACCGACATATTACCAGTTAATGCTCGGTGTAAATGTTTAGGAAAAAACTTAATTATTAAAATACTATCAAGTGTAGAATAATAACTAATTTTAATAGTGGTGTATCTAAAACAATTTTCTATGGGAAAAGTTGTAGTATTTTGAATAGGTTTTCCATTATGATATTGTGATTTTAGACCCCTTTCATTATTATCAGTAGTTTCATTTAATACCAAATGTGATAAAGGCATATTATAATTAGAATAAGTAAATAAAATAATCTAAAAAAAAAATCTCATAGAAATATATAAAAATGACCGATACTAATTTAGTTAATAATCAAGTTGTTGCTTCAAGTAATTCACAATATGTAAGTATTGTTGCCGAAAACGGAGAACAATTCAATCCACGACAAAAAATTATATTTAACATAGAACCAGAAATTGGATTTATCAAAAAAGACAGTTATATAGTTTTTGATTTACTAAATAATTCTGCTGATAAAGGAAGATATACTTTACAGAAAAATTTAGGTGCTTCGGCAATTATAGACAGAGTTGATATTTATTCAAAAGAAACTGGAATTTTACTTGAAAGCAATACCAATTATTGCGAGTGGTTAAATGTTATGAACCAATATATGTATGACGATACTACAAACCTCGTAAATCACCAAGGATGCGGAACACCTATCCAATCTTGGTCTCATAATGTAAATACTGGTGGAAATGTAAGTTCATTTAGAAGTATTCCTTCTCCACGACATATTGAAAATAATCAACTTTCACCAGTTTCAGCAGTTGATACTAATGGAGGAACTGCTAAATATACTACCAGACGATTTTGTGTTCCTCTTATGTGTGGTCTTTTCGGTGCTTATGAAGGAGGTATGGAAAAAGCAATTCCAGTTATGAATTTTGGTGGATTACGAATTGAAATTACATTAAATGCTCCAAAAATTGCTTTACAACCATTAGGATGGAGTTATGTTGATACTAGACAAACTTATAATGCTAAGGAAAGTGAAAATTTAGAAGATTGGGTTTCTGGTTCAACTGTTGATGATGATAATGGAACAGACCAATCTACAACTGCTAATGCTTGTGTATTTAAATTTACTGCTGGAACTTCTACTGGATATAGAAAAAACAATTTACAAGATGTTGGATTAGTTGTAGGTAATAAAATGACTTGGAGTGGAACAGACAGCACAGATGCTAATAAAACATATACTGGAACTGTAAGTGCTATTGCTGGAACTGTTGATAGAAATTTAACAATTGATGGTGAAGTCGTAGCACATTCCTCATTAATGACAATTACATTAAGTGGAGGTGGTGCTGGTATTAATGGTGTTAAAACTGGTAAATTGTCAAGAGTTCTTGACGACTGTAATTACAAAGTATCAAATGTTGAATTTAGATTAAAGCAAATTGTCCCGCCAGACGGAGTTGCTGATAGTCTTATGCGAGGTATTAACTACGAATATATGGGATATGAAGTTTTTATGAATAATATTCCAACTGGTTCATTGAGACATCAAATACCAATTAATTCAGTAGCAAGTAAATCAGTAGCAACATTTACTATATTACACGATACATCTAATGGAGAAGGTGAAACTCATTCGTCAGCAGATATGTATAATGGTATATTACCAAATGTCGCAAATCTAAATGAAGTAGTATATTTCATAAATAATAGATTATATCCATTGAGAGCATATAATCCACAAAATAAAGGTGATAGAGTTTTAGCAACTAATGAATTAGTAAAATCATTTAGAGCATTAGGAGTTCAACCAGCAAACCTTGGAAATGCTGATTTCTGTGATTTAGAAAATTATACAAATACTCCACTTATTAGTAGAGAACTTGCGAGAGAGGGTATGGTATTTGATTTACGAAATGCTGAACCAGAATTGCGATTATCATTCAGTGCTTCAAGACCTCATATTCTTAGAGCAAATACATTTGTATTTAGTAAAAAGATTATTCAAACAACAGCAACTGGATTACAAGTTATACACTAATCACCCTTTTTAATTGCTTCTCTTATAGCAGTTTCTTCTGTTGGACTTCCAAGAAGTCTATGTTGAAATTCTGCTAATTTATCAAAAATATATCCTATTGGGTAAAACAACATTATGATATTTTTTGCTATACTATCTAGTTCTTCTTCATTAAAAGTAGGGACTGACATTTTTATCTAACTATATATTATATATTTTAAATGAGTGCTTTACAAGATAAAAAATTAAAAATGCCTAAGATTGATTTAAAAAAGAAACCAACTTACGAATTACTTACTTTAATTGGAAAACAATCAGCACAAGACATAACTCCACATCCATTTACCAAACTTAAAAAACCAAAAGAGGAAAAGATAGAACAAATATTTATAAAGCAAAGTGAAAAAAAAAAGATTATTAAAAAACAAATCAAAAAAAAGTTTAAAAAAAAATCTTAATAGAATATATAAAATGTCAAACTTATTCAACTACGATGTTAATTTACAACCAGCAGTTATGGATATTAGAAGTGAAACACTTGAACCAATTTCCTCAGCAACTAATAGATTTGTATTTAGATTAGACCAAACTGGGGAACTTGACGCAAATTCAGTTCTTTTATTTAAAGCAGTATCCTTACAAGGCGATAATTCATTAGATAATTTATTAAGAGTAAATCCATATGGCGGTGGATTACTTGCTATAAAGAGAGCAACATTTCAAGTAGGAGATTATATATTAAATGATGTTAATGATATAGGTAAAATTTCAAGTTTAGTTGATTTAGGTGCTGTCAATAAAGCAAGTCAATCAAAATACAATTCTCATTATTTCCAGAATAACTTTCATACTAAGACATTAGATAGTGCTGGTAATGGTGTTGGACTTTCAACTGAAACTCAATTTGGAGGTGCTGGAACTATTACCTATGATAGACATCGTAGTGCTTTTGATTTTGGAGAACCAAATAACACTGATGTTGGAACAAGAGTTAATAACTGTATTATCACAAGAGATAGTTCAACTTCACACCAAATTGGAATACCATTAGGAAATATTTTTCCTTGTCTCAAAGGTCAAACTATTCCACTCTTTTTATTTCAAGAGTATAGAATTCTTTTAACTATTGAATTCCACGATTGTGCTTTATGGGTAAATCAAGCAACTGTCAGCACTGCTATGACTTGTGCTAGTGGTTTAGTTGTTCCACAAGATGTAAAATTACAAGTTGATTACATTATTTATCCAAGTGAAGTTCAAAATGCTATGAGACAACAGACAGCACAACAAGGAGGACTTAACCTTGTTTTTCCAGATATTATCAAAATTGAAAAACAAATTCCATTAGCAACAGCAGATACAGAACAAAAAGTAGAACATAGATTAGGTATGGATAATAAAGAAGTTCATAAAATTTATATGCTTAAACAATTAGATAGAGCGGGAACTCCTAATGCTCTTGATAAAATATTACTTAATGCTCGGTGTGATGGTATGAACCAAGAAGAATATAATGTAAATATTGATGGTGTTGATGTTTTTGTTGAACCAAAATTCGCACCTTCATCTCAATATAATGAAACTTCATATTGTCTAGGAGGTGATTTATCTGTTCCTCGTCCTATGTATTTCAATGATGAAAATACTATTATGAGTAGATTAGCAGATAGTAAAGGTGGTTTGTTAGGTAAAATGAAACCATTATGTTTAGACCTAAGCAATGGTTCTGCTGGATTTTTAGGAAGTGGAAGGCAAATTGGAGCATACCCAATCATTTGGAAATATAAACGAAGACCTTGTGGAAATACAGTATCTAAATCTACAAATTCACCAACAGACCAATATATACAAGCAGATTTAACTGGTGCTTTAAATGTAGATTACTTTGTATATTGTAGTAGAACTGCTACTATTATGTCTTCATCAAGTGGGACTATGGTTAATGTTGCTTATTAGTTCCTATGTATTTCTTTCATTTTTAATTTATATATTTATTTTCTTACAAATAACTATATAAATGTCTGGACTAAACCCAACACAAGAAAGACTACAACGCAAAATGAGAGCAAAACAAGAAGGAGCAGAAATAGTAAGACAGCAGAACGCACCAGCATTAACCCCAAAACAAAAAAAAAAAGAAAGAGAAAGACAAAAAAAAAAAAAAAAAAAAAAAAAAAAAAAAAAAAAAAAAAAAAATTAAAAAACA
>Ga0181388_1000587_pt1 | contig 11930 bp, 20 predicted proteins | sample 11SPOviralmetaG_FD_130120 | JGI IMG/M metagenome (GOLD analysis project Ga0181388, IMG submission 130120) | Marine viral communities from the oligotrophic San Pedro Time Series (SPOT) site, San Pedro Channel, CA, USA - 11 SPOT_SRF_2010-05-17 | ecosystem: Environmental > Aquatic > Marine > Strait...
CCCAGTCGTGTGCTTTGAGGAACTCGGAATTATCACTGATGTGTACATGTTGCGCCGGGAACACGATGTCGCGCTTGTTTTCACAGGCACGCATCGTTACGTCACAGGACGCTAAATACCCTCGCCGATGTTCGTCAAAGTCTCGTGGGCCGCCGTACTTGTATGACCCTGGGTTAGCATCGTTCAAAATTTGATTTCCCGTAGGTCTAACAGGAACGTTACCCATGATTACTCACTTGTCGATTTAGATTTTTTGGATGTCATCTCAAGATATCTTTGTTCGGCACGTGTCATCGGCAATATGCGCTCACTACCTGTTACGTAAGGATTATCAGCTAACTTATCTCTGTATTCGCGCTCTGCTTGTTGGCGTTCTAACACCTTCTTATTGTGCTCGATTGCGTCTTTGTCAGCAAAACACCATTCACGTCCCGAGAAGATCCCGAATGATGTCTTACACACCTTTTCAGGCAGCAAATTATCCACTGGTGGCGGTGGAGGCGGTGGTTTCTCTGTGCGCGATCCGACGTCTTGCTCCCATTTCTTTGGAAGTTTGCGCTCCCATGTGGTGAAAAGTTTGTCCCAAGCCAAGAAGACAGCGGCGTAGGCTGCAGCAGTAGCATAGCCAGTGTTGCGCTGTTGTTCAAGTAAATACGCACGCGATAGTGTGGCAATCAGCAACGGCCCCGCAGAGCGTGCGACGGTCTCGGGATAGCCAAGTGCGAGGATGCGTATAAGTGGAAGACAAGAAACGCCTTGTGCGATTGGATCATGTGTCTTAATCTGCACACAAACCTTTTCGGCGAGGTAGCCACGCATTGCATCAATCGCCAACCCTTCCATATCGAGTACTGCTTAGAAAGAAAACTTTGTGCTGCGTTCAGTCAACCAATTCGCAACACCGACGTGAGTGTCGAAGTACAGGAAGGCCGACTGCCCCGTCGCAGCATAGCCGAGCCACAGTGCGCCATGCAGCTTTCTCTCGTCCGCCCACCACGCAGGGCCGCCAAAGAAGCCGACGTGTGCGGTTTCGTAGCCCGCGAGCCACCGTGTGCTGATCACAGCAGCGGCGGCGCGCAACCAAAGCTGATCGCCCTGTGCAGCTAAGACGTAGCGCAAGGGTATACAGACGCCCCAAAAGAGCAGAGCGCGTTGCATTGTTATCAATGACACGGAAAAAAGATTTTCCAATTATGCAACAGAATATGCCAACTGGTCCATCACGTAACACACGCTGTAAAGGTGCGGCGGTCATGATTAAAAAGGGGAAAAGCTCCTCGATATTGAGCACTTACTGCAAGAAAACTGCACGCAAAGGCAAGAAGAAGACAAAGTAGCGACTTTCTGACGGTAGAGTACGGCTTCTCTTATGGGGCATTCGAACGGTTACAGACCGAACAAGGCCGTGCGCAAGGAAGTCTATGCACTGCGCGAGGAGCTGGCGAAGTGTCACGCCTACCAATGGCAGCGCGCGGGGATGATCATGCAGGATATCGTGCACCTGCTCGGTCACGCCCACGGGCCCGGCAGAGGTCGCATCGAGCCGCGCGCGTGCAAGTATTGCAAGTATTACGGGCACACAAAGCAGTGGTGTCCGAAGCGTAAGGAAGACGAGGAGAATGAGATCGAGGAGATCGTACGAGCCGACGAGGCCGCGCGCGAGGAGATACTCCGGAACCTCTCGATCCCCACGGAGCTCTACACACCCGCGACAGGTCCGCAAGCGCGCGAATTCGACCGTATGCGCCAACCCTTCACGATCTGCGCCCATATCGGTGCGGTCGTCGGGACACCTAGCGACACTCACTACGGCAAATGGACGTACGACGCTAAGGGAAATGTTGTTAGTAGAAATAGCGTGCTTGAATCAGAGTACGTTCGCTAGTATCACTTCCCGAATCACTATCATCTAAACGTAGACGCTCACGAAACGCACGAAACGCTCGTTGGATGTCTTCTACTGCGGACTTAACATAACTAAAACCACCGTACAAACGAGCACCCCAATCATAACTCTCCGCACTCGCAACGGTCATCGCCTCGGTGTCCGGAAGAAACAAGCGCAGGAAACGGTACAGCTGACTCCAGTCATCGCGGTACTTCCAATTCGGGTCCCACATTCGCGAGTCTATGTACCCGTCTCTGTACGGACCACGGTGCTCGTAAAAATAGCCTCTCAACGCAGGAGGTAGCATCTAAATACTTATGCGTTTGGAATTTATGCGACAAAGCTTCCGAGGACCGCTCTGTCGCGCGCGGTTCGGCGGTGTTCCTCGGCGACTGCAGCGAGTCTCTGACGCTCTTCTTTGCCGGACGTCACGAGCAGCAGCGAGACGAATAGGAGAGCGATCAGACGGATCATACCTTGTACAATAATGTGTGAGAAACTATTCGATTGCAGCAGGCGCACTTTGAGTACTTTGCACACTCGAGACTTCGGACTCAGTATCGTCATCCTCGTCCGAGTTATTGTTGTGTATCACAAATTGTAACCCGCCAGCACCACCAGCCTTCACATCGTCACGCAACTCGTCAATCTCTTTGCGCAGTTGGTTCACAGAGCTCGCGATCTCCTTCAACGCAGCAATAATGTGCCACGTGTCCGGGCGCATCAGCGGAAGTCTCGCACTGGGTGGTTGGAAAGACCATCGTCGCGCTTCCACTTCTGGAATTCGCGCACCTTGGCCATCTGCGCCTTCGCCTCGTCGCTGCCCTTCACCGGTCGCTTCGGTGGGCGCACTTGCACTGTCTGGTGCGGCGGGGTGCTGCATTGGTTTGGGTCGCTTTCTTGGGCTCTCGGGTAGCTCGGAGGCTTCAGAATGCTCCTCGGATTCGTCCGGCTCATCAGAAACCTCGCCTGATCCATCGTCGTCTTCCTCTTCTTCAGAATAATCCAAATCTGACTCGACACTTTCGGGATCACTAAGCTCTTCCTCCTCCTCCCCACCGCCCTCGTCTGCATCCCAGTCCTCGTCGTGCACAGCCGCGTCGAATTCCTCTCCGGGCACATCTGCAACGAGTTCGCGCATGTACCACTCGTCGGTCGCCACGTACTCCTCCCAGTACGTCGTCACCTCCTTGCGTTCGCGACGTGGACGCCCCTCCCACGAGATCACATTCGCAGTGTCCAGATCCATCGGTACTCCACGTTCAGGGACTTAGAAATATGAGTGTCACGCAGCTAAGTATTGTTTATAAGATTCTGGCTAAATGCGGCGACCCCGGGGGATGTCCGTAGCATCAGGTTGTACTCATTGCCGCCCGGAGCCCATTCGTAGGGTGCAGAGCACTGTTTCTCGCACTGTTCGCAGTACTCGTACGCGGCCTTCAACTCGCTCAGGACGATCTCGGGCGGCAGCTCGGGCGCGAACTCGACCGCACCCTGGTAGTACACGGGAAAGCTCGCGGCTTCTCGTACACCGCGTCGTGTACTGTAGCGTTTGAAGCAGGCACCCTCTAATTTGACGAAACTTTGCTGCAGTGTCGGCGGCCACGGCGGCTCCCAATGCCGCGCTTTCGTCTCAAAATTGTACCAGGCGACATCCTTGAACAGATTCACCAACCGATAGTACTCTTGTAAAGCGTCCTTGTACGACTTAAAAAAGATCTCGTGATAATAATCCCACATCTCGCTCTCTAGATCCTCAGACTCCTCACAGGAAGCCATTTTCGTGTACTACTAGCGCCGTCGCACATCCAGTTGCTAAGAAAAAGGCCTTAAGATGGCAGGCGAGTGTGCGCTTACATGGGCATATCGCAGCAAGGTATGTCGCGTACGCCATGAGCATCGAGACGGGCAGCTGTGTGCGCATCTTTTTTACTCACGGACCAGAAAGTTCTCTGTGCACATACTCTTCGATCGTCTGCCCGCGCAACACTGCGACTCGCTCGTTAGGCAGCATGTGCAATACGGCGTTGATGCTGCGTCGGAGGTGTCGATGCTCGAGCCACAAGAGTGCGTGCTCGTCATTGCAAAAATACCAATCTACAGGGCCATCACGCAGCTTGTATGCATGCTTACACAGCTTACGAGTCGCGCACCATCGACAGAAGCACGTGCTCACGCGCTTAAATGTGCGCTTCGGTATAAAGGCACCCATACCTAAAAGTGCTTGCTTTATGAAACGTGCTTGCTTTTACCCAAGAACCATACGAGTTCCTACGCCACCTGCAACACCTGCAGCCATGTTATAAGCCAGATCCAGATCCATCGACACCCGGCCGTCATAATAGTAGTCTGCAATCACACCACCAAGTGCATAGTGCACCTCGGACGGAAGTGGAAATAGGCGGTCTACACCTGTGACTCGCATCAAGGCACCATACGCAGCAGCAGCCTGCAATTTCGTCAGCGTCATCATCTCGTCTTATTGTAAGAAAAAAATCTGGTGCAAACACTGAGTATGTGCGACACGGCTGTCTTTGGCAGTTTCTTAGCTGGCGTGTGTGCTGCTTTCATATTCTTCACAGTGGTCACGATCATATCCAAACTGTGCGAAACCAAAGTTTCTTCTAAGTCGATTAATGTTAATGGCACACAACGAGTTCCAACGCGCGTTCCACGTGATGAGCAGCAGCATGCAACACAATCTCGGCAATTACTACACGACATTGCAAAGGAATTACGGCGACCCACCAATGGTGCAACAGCAAGTCGAGGAGGCAGCGGCACAGCAAGCGGCTCACGAGCATGCGCTTGTAACAGCAAGGACAGCGGAATTGTCAGAAGCTTACGAGGCCAATCGGCAGAAGACGCGAGATTTACACAAGTCTAGAATGCAGGCTCTAGGTAAACGCCCTGGACCGGCGGCGAACCGTTCGCAGCGTCGAAGTGTTGCGCTTCCTTCTGATAAGACTCCGCGTGCCGAAGCAAAGCCTCGCGATCCGAAGTAGGCAGGCGCTCGTCGAAATCGAGATTGCGCGAGTCACTCGTGTCGCGCCATGCACTGCGGACGTCCTGGAACGTAGCTCCGGACGCGGGCCCCGGTGGCGCCTGCTTGCTCTCGTGCGCCGCGACCGCCGCCTCGAGACTCGTGCTCAGGACCTCCCTCTTGAACAGCAAGTACCCGACGCTCGCACCCAGACCCAGAAGCCAAATCGCGGACATTTCTGCTCGTACTTTAGAAGAAGTCACATTACGACTGTGTTCTTGTACACGTAATATGTAAAGTCGCTGAAATTGCCAGCTTGGTGAAAAACCGACCCAAAAACACGCTGGCCGTGCTCCTTGAAGCTCGTGTACAGCTCGAGCAACACGTCGTAATATTCATCGACCCACTTTGCAAAGGGCGACCTCCAGAGTTTGCGGTTGTAGCCGGCGTCGTCCTCGGATTCGCTGCTGTATGCGGCGAGATCGTCGTATTGCGGTCGAAACGTCGCGTCCCCCTTATAGTGCGACATTGCTAGGCAGCGTGTAGAAGCCCGGCTCCTTTCCCAGTTGATTGGAATAAGTGTCGAGGTAGTAGCACACGAGTAACAGCGAGTCCGCGAGGTCGTCACGCTTCAGCTTCTGCTGGAAGACGTCGCTGACGTTAGTAGCGAATGCCGCGCCATTTGCGTTCAGAAAGCTCTGTGCCCACTCGATCGCGCGCTGCTTGTTCAGCCGGTAGTTCTTTGTGCCGATGTGATAGTGCGCCTTCACACTGCGCGCGTTGATGATGTGACAGCGCTCGAAGTAGAGTGTCTGCAAAACCGCCTCGATGATACGCATGTTACAGCGCATTTGCCGCTCGACTAAGACCGCGGCCGCGTCGTCGAAGTACTGGGCGTAACGTTTACAGAAGTCCCGGACGTATTGCACATTCTGGCAAGGCATGTAGCGTCCGTTGGGCACGAGTGACACGTTATCCCAGAACACAAATTGCGCGGTCACAAAATCAAACACACACAATCCCAAATTTTTTATCCCGACATCTACGGCTACCAGGTACCGCATTCTACTACTTACTTAGAAGTTGTGGCAGTCACGCGCACGTCCTCTGCTCTCAATTCCAACACATCCCTGTCGCAACTCACCCCAAGACAGCTAATATGCTTGCAACGACTCTTGAGAAAGTACGTTAGCAAGGCGCCGAAACACGCAGCCCACATCCCTATAAGCGTCAGCAGCCACGTCCCATTGCGCTCAATGAAATCCGGCTGTGGACACGCACGGTTAATGCACTCGAGAGGGCACACTACTGGATCGTCATCCATCGTCTCATTGCTCCATCAGAACAAATTTACGAGAACGACGTCAGAGCGCGCCCATCCTTGATTGCAAGCCAGTTGTAGTAGACGCCGTAGACGTCGATCTGCAGATCCTCGGTCACGGCGGTGCTGCCAGTCTGCGAGTCCGCGATACAGTCGAGACCAACCTCGAGACGCGCGTGCGACACCTTCGAGAAGTTGACCGAGCCCGACGGATTCGCGCCCTCAGGAGCCAGCGAGAACGGCATGACGTAGATCTCCTTGCGATCCTTGCAACGCGCAAAGGCCTCCCAGTCCTTCACGCGGCTCACCTTTTTACCTCCAAGGCCGTCCTGGCCCAAGCCACCAAACGGTATCACGCTGCGTGCGACGTTTTCAATGCACGTGTCGGTGTTCGAGTGCAGCATGGGCATCAGGCGATCCATCAGGTAGTCGCGATCGATCCCCGAGCCGTCGAGGTGGCGCGACTGGCCGTTCAGCGTGAGCTTGAAGTTCGTCGTCTTAAAACGCGTTGGCGTTGAAGCGGTTGTACTTGTCGTCTCGAGCATGTTCGGCCACGACTCCATGTTCGGATCCCTGTTCCCGCCCTGGTACGCAAAGTAGTTCTTCACCGCGGCCGTGTTCTTAGCGGCCTTACCACCGGTACCAATGCCGACAGCGTTCGAAGTGTCAGCGCCCATCTCATCGACCTTTCGGATCGTGATGATCAGCTCCGAGACCGGGTGCAGGAAGCTCAAGTCGACCTCAAACTTGTCCAGGTTGCCAACACCGTTAGAATCGACCGCCTTGCACGAGAAGGACTTGCGCGTGTAGACGTGATTCTGGTGCATCAGCTTCATCAGGTAGACGTGCTCCTGGTTCATCAGCGCCGTCGCCTCAGGACCGGTCACGTGGACGTAATGGCACCGCAGCGAGGCCTTCTTGATCGCGTTCCCGTTGTCCCACACGATCGTGTTAAGCGCTGCGTCCGTGGGTACGGCTGATGTAGTAGCGCCTAGGGCTGCTGTAATTTGAGCTGCCGTCGCAGTAGCAACACCAATTAGTTTGCCATCAACCGCTTTGTACCTCGAGTGCGCCATCAGCAGCTCCTTTTCGGGGCGGAACTTGAGCGAGATGCGGATCTCGTTGACGCCCGCAATTGCAGCAAGCGGGAAGTACTTCGACGGATGCGCCATGAAGAAAAGTCCGAGCGGAATGACCAGACGCTTACCCTCCTTGGCTGTACCGCCAGAGCTGCCACCGTACGCGATGATGCGGTCATACGCGTTCTGGTCCGTATCCGTTTCCGCATAGACGTTTACAGTCGTGCTACCACTATCATCCGGAATGTCCGAGGTCACAAGAGGACGTCCAGTCTTAAGGATGTTCTTGAAACCGTAGCGCTGCGTGTCTGAACGCATCAGCTCGTTGATGATGTTCAGGTGCTCGCCCGTCAGAACCTCGACCTCGTGCGGACCGACCGAGAAGGTGATCTTCTCGAGCATCGCATGTCCGAGAGAGTCGACCCAGCCCCAGTAGCTGCCATCAGGAGGCTGCTGTCCAGAACCCATCTTCGCCTTGTTAAACTCCACGATCAGGTCACACGGTCCGAGCAAATCTGCGGCCTTGGGGATCACGAAATTCACCGTGCTACCGAGATGAGCGGCGTTCTGCGGATCGACATCCCGAAGCTCCATCTGGAAGTTCGAGGTGCGGACGTAACCGACATTCGTGAAGTACGAGCGCGTGTTGTCGAAGAGGAGTGCATCCTGGGGACCCTGGTTGATTTGAAGTTGCGGTGCCATGACGAGGCTATATCCCTGGTTTTAGAATTTAAGCGAATGCGGATGCGGCCACGAGGCGCACTCCGGGGTGCGTAGCGGCCTCACTCGCGTACGTCCGCTTCAGGTGCGCGCTTATCTCTGCAGGGGAGTCGCCGATTGCGTCATTCCGCAGACTCGTGTTCTGAGCCTTGTCGACGTGCATCAGGTGCTCGTGGCCCAGGGATGCTATCCGACCCCCCGGCGTCTGCTGCGTCACCATCTGGGCCGCCAACTTCTTCGATGACCCGTGGGACATCAGGTACGTCGTCGCCACTACGGCTGCCGCGAGAATTGGAAGGCTCATCACTTACCTGCGGCTTGGAAAAAGCTACTTGCTCTGCTTCCCCAGCTGCAGTTGAACCTTGCACGGCAGGCACCACGCGATCCCGCTGACCACCGCCACTGTCACTGCTACCCCGCCCATGATCAGTGGCCACATTGTCATTATTAGTGTTTGAGAAATTGTCCACAATGAAGCCGGCAAATTCTTTGTTGAGCTTCTGTTCTTCGTGAAGGCGTTTTTGCAGCATATCTACTCTGCTTTGTAACTGCATGCGTTCACTGCGCTCGCGTTCGCGAAATTGCATTGCAGCCTGGAACTGCTTTGTATTATGTTGTGGCAAATCCATCTTCTCGCCACGATTCCCGTAATTGCGTAGGAGATCCTTGACGTAGCCGCCATCACGTGTGAACAAGGGCGCGAAGTTCATTTGCAATTGCCTTGGAAATTAGTCATATGGCACGTAGCGCCCCCTTTCAGATAATGGTCTAAATCCAAGTTCTCGCCACCCACCTGGTTGCAAGAGCTCATTTCCGTCAAACACACCAGAGCCATTATCTTCAATGGACAGTGACGTGTTTTGAGGTTGGATCAAATAATTTGTCGCGCTTCTTAAGACACTTGCTGTTCCCCGTGCAGCGACACCAACAGTCAAGCGTCCAGCTTCGAAGGCTGCTTCAGCAACTGCACCAGCTACCGGACCCGGTGTCAGTGCATTTGTGAGTCTGGCAACTCGGCTGTTGCCCTCACTTTCTTCAAGTTCATCGACAGCCTCAAGCGCTCCAATCGACGCTTCTTCTCGTGTTACCCAGTCACGCTGCGCTCCACGTGCATCTGCTTCTCGGGCTCTGTCCACGATCTGCTTTTGCTCATTAGTCAACGCTGGCAGATTTGTGTAACCAAATGCATCCTTACCAACAGTATACTCTTCTGGCGGGTCTTCGGACTGTCGTCGCGCGAAATAATCTCGGCGGGTGCGCTGTGCAGCTGGCGGCTGTAGCAATGGCGCTTTGGGTTGTTGCACATTTAGCTGGGTTAGTGTGTCTGTAACTTTGTTGAGAGCATTAACAAGCCTATCAGTATCGAGATTCACTTCTGGTGCTTTTGCGTCGTCACTGGCCTTTGGTGGCAGTGTTGGCGGCGGTTTATCAAAGACTTCTTTCAATTCTGTCGGATCAATGTACTTGTTGTACACGTGTCGTGGTTCTGCCATTTGCGTGGGTCCAGAGCGCTTAATCTGATCAGGGTCTTGCGATTCGTGTATACACATCTCAGGTGCCACAGGACGCCCCTTGACCCAGTGCTTGAAATACGTCCAAGCCTGTTCAATATTTTGAGGGCCGAACTCCGCAAGTACGTTCATCGCAAATTCGTGCTCTTCTGCACGGACTGTATTCTCACGCAAAAATTCGCGCACACCGTCTAAATGTGTCATCTGATTACGTCCCCACGGTGTAGCTTGCCAGTTGTTGATAACCTCCCCAACACTTTTGCCATCTTCGGGCCGGATTGCGCGTCGTTTTGGCTTACCTGGCTTGTTTTCGTAGTAATCATTAGGATGTGCATTTGCCTCGTGGTTGCCTTGTAACCACTGAACAAATTCCTGTTTCAAGCATTCGTCAGCCTCCTGTTTGTAATTCTCAGTGACTTGATCCAAATAGACCGCACGAGCAGCACTGTCAGAGATATGTTCTGCTGCTTTGAAACGATCGTCATACGCCTCGACTGCGTTGTCACCCGCACCGAGGCGTTTCGCAAGGTATGCGGCATCGTAATTTGGCCACGTACGAAAGTGCGACGATTCGTATGACGAACCTAAGTTTCCGCCAACATCCAGGCTCTGTGGATGCTTTACGTTCCACCCCCAGGTCATTTGCTCCTAAATCAGATTATTTTCCAAGACAGTACTGCAGTATCACATGGCCTCCGCTGGACTACAGCAGCGCACGCCCGCGTGGCACGCCGCTCGCAAGGGTAAACTTACCGCCTCGAACGTAGGCGCCGCCCTTGGACTGTGCCCGTGGACGAGTCGCAACCAGGCCTACCAGCGCGCGATGGGCCTCGACAAGTTCCAAGGTAAGGCGTTTAGCGAAATGAAAGGCCTTCGCGAGCAAACCAACTTTATTAAAGCCGTGCTTGGTACAGGTAACGAGGCGACACGCTGGGGAACGAACCACGAATCTGACGGGATCTTGGCGTACACGGCGCACACGGGCAACGTGGTCAACAACACTGGCCTGCACGTCCACAAGCACTCCTCGTGGCTCGCGGGGTCACCGGACGGGCTCATCGGTCTCGAGGGTCTCCTGGAAGTCAAGTGTCCCTACTACCGCAAGAGAGACGGCTCGCGTCTTCACAAGGAGATCCCGATGCACTACTACATGCAGATGACCCTGTGTCTCGAAGTCTGCGAGCGTCAGTGGTGTGACTTCATCTCGTGGTCTCCGGAAGGCTACGAGATCTACCGTCTGACACGCGACACGGAGCTGCACGAGCTCATGATGCCACACTACCTCAAGTTCTTCGCCGCGATGCAACGGATGGCCACGTGTCCGCCGGGCCAAAGCAAGGAGGAGAAAGATTCCATTTTCGAAGCCGTGACCCAGTCGATGAAGACGCACATAAATTACGATTACTGGCGCCGTGTCGACACCGAAGTCGCACCTCCGACGCCCGAGGAAGAGAGTGACGACGAATCTCCAAAGCGTCGCAAGCTCGATGATTTTTCTAGTTGTGAGACTGAAAACGATGGTGCAAGTGAAGCGCAGTAAGCAAACATGCTGGCTAGCAGACATCCCGCGCGCGCGTCCAGATCTCGAATCCGTGCCCTTTGTCGGCAAAGTCGCTGGATTGCCATCTGCACCGCCAAAGCTCGCGGCGGAGATCCGACGACGCGACGTGGGCGAACAGCAGTACGGTGGCGGGGTTCCGAAACAGACATCCGTGATCAATGCGTTTGGGCTTACAAAAAAACCAAGCGCTGTAAGTTATCTAGAAACGTCTATTGGGGCCGTGCAGTTAAGTAAGCGAGCACGCGAGCTCAAATTCCTGCCCACAACCACTGCAATCGATTTTCTAAGGCACGAGTATCTGGGCAGCCGCCAACCGGTTCCTAGACAGCGCTTCTTCCCAGTCTAAATATGGCAACACGTCACTACATGAGCATCGATGAGTTTGAGGCGAGCAAAGTCGCGTTCGTCCTTGGGCAAGACTCCAAGGGAAAGCCGAACATCTCGTGTCACATGAACTCGAACGGCGCGGACGTCGCTCTTGTGACCCCGGCGTGCATCACAAATTGGCCTCGCGTCAATGGCGACGGCGACTACGGGACGATGTGGGGCCCAACTGACCCGATGCGCGCGAAGTTCACTCTGGATCTGACGGACGCACCCGTGACCGACAGCTCTCCGAACGCGCAATTCGAGGCATTTGCTACGTTGGTTGATCGCGTCGACGACACGCTGCTCGATTTTGTGTGCGACAACCGGCTGAAGCTCCTCGGGCGCAAAAACCTCTCGCGCGAGGAGGTGAAGATGCTACAGATTCGCTCGGTGCGCCCCAAGTACGACAAGATGAGCGGTGCACTGACGGGGCACACACTGCGTCTGACCACGCCAAAGTTTGCCTACGACGGCATGGGCGGCAAGTACGCGCGCACG
>Ga0181388_1000588_pt1 | contig 11915 bp, 26 predicted proteins | sample 11SPOviralmetaG_FD_130120 | JGI IMG/M metagenome (GOLD analysis project Ga0181388, IMG submission 130120) | Marine viral communities from the oligotrophic San Pedro Time Series (SPOT) site, San Pedro Channel, CA, USA - 11 SPOT_SRF_2010-05-17 | ecosystem: Environmental > Aquatic > Marine > Strait...
TAATGAAAAAAGAACCAATGAAAAAGCCCCCAATGAAGGGTCAACGTAAAACTAACGGACTTACTCCAGCACAGAAGAAGCTGCCGCCTGCTCTTCAAGCAGCTATTCTGAAGAAAATGAAAAGTAAGTAATGAAAATGCATACAGCAGTTCGCGCGTCCTACTTGAGTAAACTTGTTTACTCAGGTGAGGCTCTCGTTAAATCCTCATGTGACACCTTTGGTTATGAAAAGTTTAAATGGTTTGATAAGGGCGGTACTCAATGCTTTGTTGCTTGGGATGAAGAAACTAATACTGTTATAATTTGTTTTAGGGGTACTGAGCCTACTGAATTATCGGATCTTTTAGCTGATTTACGTGCATGGCCTAAAAGAGCCCAAGAAAAAGGTCGTGTTCATTCTGGGTTTGCTAATGCACTAAATCTTGTGTATAGTGAGATTGTTGAGTATTTAGATGCTCAACAATTTGATGATGATTGTCGAATCACGTGTACGGGTCATTCACTCGGAGCTGCATTAGCTACTATCATGGCAAGTCGGTTAGACGCCAACGAACTTTACACTTTTGGTTCCCCCCGTGTAGGTGATAGACGCTTCGTCAAAGAAATGAATACAGATAAAATAAAGCATTATCGCTTTGTTAACAACAATGATATTGTGACTCGTGTACCTCCTCCTATTGTGTACCGTCACCACGGAGAGCTTGTTTATATAAATCACTACGGAAATATTCGTAATATGACTCTTTGGCAACGAATCAAAGATCAATGGCGTGGGCGTATGGCCGCGTGGAAAAAACGTGAGTTTTTTGATGGAGCACGTGACCATTCAATGGATTTATATCACCGAAAAATTTATAATGGGTATATACAGAGCTAGAAGTTTATGTCCCGTCTGTTCTTCTGATGAAGAAGTATGGTTCATGAATGGTAAAATAGAGCCTCTTGATATTGTAGAATGTCGAAAATGTTCACAATTATATGAACCCGCAGATTTTATTTATACATTAATAGAACTACACAGCAATATCTCTGTGTCTTCTAACACAACCCCTTTTTCAGCTACTTTATAATTGCTTAGTCCCTTTAATTTTTGTATATTAACTTATATTTCAAAAACAGGAGATTCAAATGGCAGGTAAGAAAAGTTCTGGTAAAAATTACACCTCTAAAGGTGAGCGTCCAAATGTAACACGTTCTGTGTTAAATGCTCTTCGTCGTGAGTATGTTCAGTCTGATATGCGCCGTAATAATCAAGCTATTGCGTGGCGTAAAGGTAAAAACGTTGTGCTCACTGTCCCAAATCCCGATAAAAAGAATACTAAAGAGCGTATGATCCGCGTTCCAGCAATAGATGTTTGGGGATTTCCACGTCAAGCTAACCTTAAGATGCGCTAATGCCTGAAGGTCCAGAATGCACTCGTACAGCTAGACAACTTGATCGGGCTGTACGAGGTAAAAATTTAATTAATATCAATTTTATTTCTGGTAGATATACTAAAAATCTACCTACAGGATTTGGCAGCTTCTATTGTGATTTAGAAGATGATGGACCATTTCCTGTCAAAGCCGTCCACAACAAGGGTAAATTTATATATTGGGAGCTTGGTGATTTGCTTCCAATATATTATATTTATACTACTCTTGGTATGACTGGTAATTTTAAACTCCAGCCATCCAAACACACAAGGATGGCTTTTTACTTTGATGATGACACTGCTGTCTACTACAACGATCAGCGTAATTTTGGGACTATTAAGTTTGTGGATAAAGAAAGTGATCTTCAAGCAAAACTTAGATCAATTGGACCTGATATGCTTAATAATCCTTGTACTCTTAGCGAATTTAATACCCGCGCACGAGGTAATCCCAGTTGGTCGGTGGTAAAGTGGTTAATGGATCAGAAAAAGATTTCTGGTGTAGGAAACATTTACAAGTCAGAATCCCTATTTTTAGCTGGTATTGCGCCTCATAGAACAATGGGTAGTTTGGATGAAGAAGAACTTGAAAAACTTTATTATGCAATTTGTCAGGTGCTTTCAGCATCGTATGAGTCCGGGGGTGCAACTATTCGTAATTATTCTGATCTATATAATAATCATGGGAAGTATACTCGTTTCGCATCAAATCCTTCTGAAATAGTAGAAGCAAGAGGAGGACATGTAATGGTTTATAATCAGCAAAAAGATATATACGGTCATCCTGTTGAGAGAATCAAGCTTGATGATGGACGTACAACCTTTTGGTCTCCTGCGGTTCAGTTTTGAACAATCCTCCTAAAATAATTCTTTTAACGGACATACTTGATACAAGACTTCGAAAAGAACAAGAACTAGCTTTTTATCAAAGAGAACTTGAAAAACTTCAAGAAAAGATGATGTTTTTACGTAAAGATATTCAAATCACTAATCTATGTATAGAAATCATAGAAAAAGAAAAAGTTGTAGATGTAAGAGAAAAGATGTACGATGCCTTGGAAAAACCATAACCCGATTAATTTAATGTATAACTACTACAGAAAAGTCTCTGATTGGGGAGTTGACATACCAACCACGGATGATTTTGCTTACACATATCCTGATTTTAATAAATACAAAAAGTTTTATAATAAAATGTATATCTGTGAAACTCAGGACATACCTCACGGCCCTATTGGTACTGAGCCTACTCAGTACCCTCTAGTAATGAAACCTATTATTAACCTTAATGGTGGTGGAGTAGGTTCTTTTGTTGTACATAATAAGGAACAGTATGATACTGTAAAATTTCCTGGCCTATTTTGGTCTCCTTACCAGATAGGTGAACACTACTCTTTTGATTTAATTGTTTGTAACGGTATCGTGGTTGATCACTATTGTATGCGTGGAGAAAAGCTTCAACACGGTATGTTTGATTATTGGGAATTAGTTGAGTCTCCTGAACAAACTTTTAAAACACTATACAATTGGGTAGAGATTAACTTTTCTGGGTACACAGGCTGCTTAAACCTAGAGGTAATAAATGATACTATAATTGAATGTCATCTGCGCATGGGAGACATTGATAGGTTTGGGGATGAAGAGTTAATGGAAGCTATCCACGTTCTTTATAATGTAGGTAAGTGGACTTATGACGGACAACGCACTACTAATTTTTATATGTCAGCACTTTTTGCTCAATATGGACAATCATTTAGCATAAATATTAATCTTTGTGCCGAAGTTTTCAACCACTTAACATACTATCAAATCGATAATCCAAAGTTTCATGCAGATAACCCACCTACCGGCCAAAGACTGGCTATTTTTTGCGGAACCAACCTTGAAGATGTTACAGATGCCCGTAATATAGCAATAGCACTTTTTACCCCTGATATCGATGGAAAATATACTGATGCTCTTGCTAACTATCGTAATCTACGCATCTAACTAGATATTGCCTGTTAGTCTTATATTTAGTAATATGTATACATGAAAAAATATACAAAAGCACAAAAAATAGCATATCACGATGCTTGGCTACGTAAGCGCGGCTTACATCCTTCACAACTTAAAACTGCTACCAAATTGTCAGCACCTCCCCCAAGCTATAAATCTGATTGTACTTCAGCTCCTACATCAGATCGTGTAGGCAATGGTTTTATCAAGGGTAAGAACTCATACAGTGGTTCAGGTGTTCACGTTGGTCAAGCTTACAACAAAGGTAACCTTGTCGTGCTTTCTTCAAAAGAAGCGTCCGACTCAGCAACAGGAAAAAGACGATGAAATTTACAGTTACAATTTTACAAACTATGGATGTTGAAGCAGAAGATGAAGACGATGCGTGTTTAATCGCTGCTGAGATGTTTGATTTCGGTTCGGCAATGTTTGAAGTAGAGGTAAACGAAGATGAATAAAACAGAGTGGCATAGTTTTGGGTATAAATACACACGTGCGGTAGAGGCTTGGGCGCAACAAGAAATGTACCCTAAGTTTGAGCTAAAAAGTATTACTCTTGATTGGAGTTCTCGACGTTCTCGTTCCCGTGGAGGTATGTACGCTGATGGTCCTGGTATCTCGATAGCAATGTCTCCTGCTTGTCGTGATCAACGTGGTGAACTGTACAAAATCTATGAATATGCGTCGTTTGCTAAGGACCCAGATATAGGTGAAATTTATACTCGTAGGAAAACAGCAAAATTAGAAATGGTTATTTTACACGAGGTTGCTCATGCGTTACAATACTATTCATATAAGTTAAATAATTATAGATGTAAACCCCACGGACCTGTATTTAAGAATATGTATCGTCGTCTACGTTGTGCTTTTTTGAATCCTTTGTTAGAGAATCAAGCTGAAACCCGCGAAGAATACGAAAAGATAGTAAAAGGTATAGAGTCTGGTAATTTCAAAGTAATAACAGATAATGAAATCAACCAAATCCTTAAGCGAGCCGCAAGCAGTTAATAATTTTTGTTCACGTCCTTGGTCGGAACTACACATCGAAGAAGATGGGCAAGTTACTCCGTGCTGTGTTATGCCCTCTAATCGCTTTCCTATGGGCAATTCTGTAAAAGAATATCTACAAGGCGAACCACTTAAAGAGCTTCGACAGTCGTTCTTAGAGAATAAAAAGCATCCTTCTTGTGAATATTGTTGGGAAGCCGAACGAAACAATCTACATACTCATAGAGTTAGCAATGCTCCTTCCAGCGAAAAAACAATTGAAAAGGTTCATATTAGATTAAACAATGTATGTAACTTTAAGTGTCGCATGTGTAATCCTAACTTTTCTACTACATGGGCTATAGAAAATAAAAAGCATAAGTACTTTACTTTTGAGGACACAGATACAGAGACAAACGCTTTTAAAAAAGATCCCACCTTACTACCTTTACTTAAACATTTAATATCGAGCGGCCATTTAGAATGTATCAATGTTTCGGGAGGAGAACCTCTAATCACTGATGCTAACTACGATATGCTTACATATTTAATTGATAATAACTGTACTGATGTTCAGATCGTATACTCTACTAATCTTTCTATGTTACAGTATAAAAAACACGATTTGAAAGATCTTTGGGCTAAATTCAAAAAGGTTGAGTTGCTTGTCTCGTGTGATGGTTGGGGACCTTCTGTTGAATACTCTAGAACTGGTTTCTCTACTAAAACATTTATTAAAAATATTCAAGAAGTCTTTGATTATGTGTCTGCTGTAGTATGTGTTGTTAATAACTACAGTGTTTGGTCTATTCCTAAACAACTATCAATTTTTGATAAGTTAGGTAAGCCGGTAACTTTATCTCCTTGCTTTTTACCGTCCTTTTTAAGTCCCCAAATCCTACCAAGAGAGCTAAAACAAGATATTAAAAAACTATATAGTCATGACCCTAGATTATCAGAACTGTATAATAATTATATCGATAAAGATGTAAATTTATCATTAGAGTACCATTCTGATACAAATGAGCCAGATACTGACGTAGATGAGCTAAAGTACTTTATTGATTACAGCATGATGCTTGATAAATTTAGGGATACAGATTTTTTTAAAACTTTTCCTGAGTATGAGCCGTATAGAAAATTAACAAACACACCCCCTAAATTTCATGATAATGTAATGCAAAGCTTGAAGGAATTGAATTTATGATGTATATTGTAAAAAATAAAACTGAAAGGAGTTCCGATGGCTAATTTATTTGTAGGTAGTGATTACTACATAAGCGATGTATACGTAGATAGTGGGGCTTACTATATTAATACTCATATTATTAACTCTGACGGGGAGTACACTGGAACTAAAGAATATGCTTTTGGTATAGATCAGCCTATTGACAACTTATCTTCTGTAGGTGCTATCACAGAGTTCAAAATTTCCTCTAACTCAGCCGTAGTTTGGGCAAACACATCTCAAGACGTAAAAAGCGTATTTACTAGTGTTACCCCTGAATCTACAACTGGATCTGGTAGTGGATTTGTAGTTGATATTAATACTGATAGGCTTTGGACTAGAGTTTCAGAGGATCCAATCTTTACTTTTACAGTTACGAATCCGGGAAGTGGGTACTCAATCGGTGACGGCGTTACTTATGATTATGCATCCGCAAATCTAGATACTGATTATGAAAAACTTACTATTACAGTTTCTAATACTGATATTTACGGAGTAAACTATTTTCCCGATGGATTGGACGAAGATTCATTAGTGGCTAACGCACTACCACTAATCAATGTTATTTTATCAACCGGCTCAGAATGAAACTAGTAGCAAATGGCTGTTCTCATACATCTGGGGCAGAAATAGAATATGCTTCGCAAGATAAGTGTCCTGATAAGGCTTGGCCTAAGCATTTAGCAAACTTACTTGGCTATGATCATGTAAATCTTTCAATGTCAGGTGCTTCTAGTCATCGAATTATTAGAACTACTTTTGAATTCTTACATAAACACTATAGAGAGAATAATAATTCATTTCAAGGTATATTCATGATAATCATGTGGCCTGGCTGGTATAGAACTGAGATTCACACAGAAGATAAAAAAGTAAGTGATCATTCTCAATTTTATGATCACAAATGGGCTCCCTTAATTGTCGGTAATGATGAGCATTATAAGAAAAGTTTAGATGTTAATAGTTATATGTACTATAAAAGTTGGGTAAATTCTGTGGATAGGCATCAACATATTATAGATTATTACTTGAACATTATATTACTCCAAAATACGTTTCAAAAATATAATATCCCGTATCTTTTTTGGAACGCCTCAATGAATACTTTGATGGCTCATGAAAGAGATTATGACGCCTACTCCTTTCATCTCTCTGGTAAACGATTTCCTAAAATGCTTGATTCAGGTGCTTGTTTTACTGAACTTTGTAGAAAATCTAACCAACAGATATCTTTAGGGAGCAAAGAGAGTGGCTTCGGGTCTCATTATGATGAAAATGCTCATAAATGGTTTGCTAAAATGTTACACCGATACATAAAGAATTATCTGCTTTAATCTTGCTTTTAACCCTTATTTTTGTTACTATTCATTAAATAAGGAGTTTTATATGGCAAATTACATTGTTCGCAAAGGAAAGTTTAGTGATGAAATTGCAAAATTTGAAGAGTCAAATTATCCAATTGATGTATATACCATCAGTAGTAGAGGCTGCTCTTGTCCTTCTCGTTTTAGGGCTTGTAAGCATACCAAGATTGTAAAAGCTTGGCATAAGTTAGACGCACCTATAGGTGCTGTATTTGATGATAATGCAAATATTGTAGGTAACATATGGATGAAATAGTAAAAAGAGATTGGGGATACTGGGATGTGCTTCAAGAGTATGATGGTACTTGTAAAGTCAAAGAACTTGTAGTTAATCCTGGATGCCAACTTTCGTGGCAAAAGCACGAACATAGGTCTGAGCATTGGTTTTGCTCTCGTGGACTTGCTACTGTTTACTACTCTGCCGATAATCATGGTAAAGAAGTATTTAAGACATATATAACTCAGTTTAAGACATTTGATATAGCACAAGGAAAGTGGCACCAACTTGCAAATGAATCAGAAACACCCGTACACATCATTGAGATCCAGTTTGGTAGCGATTGCCGTGAGTCTGACATTATTCGCTCAGAACGCCCACCCCTCAACTATCAATAACCAATACGCAGATTCTGTACTTTGTTTAGCAAAGAATATATACTGGGAAGCGCGTAATCAATCTTATTTTGGTCAATGGGCAGTAGCAATGGTAACCATGAATCGTGTAAAAGATGATAGATTTCCAAATACTATTTGTGAAGTAGTGTACGAGGGTCTTCATCGTAGATCATGGAGAGACTCTTCTGTTTTGATTCCTCTTAGAGATAAGTGTCAATTTTCTTGGTACTGCGACGGTAAGTCAGATAAGTTCCCTAAGCATGATGAAGAAGCTGTCATGATTGCACATGAAATTGCTAACGGTGTGTTAACTACTAAATATATGGATTATACAGGTGGAGCTGTATTTTATCATGCTGATTATGTTTATCCAAGCTGGGCAAAACAAAAGGAGAAAACTATTGAAATCGATGATCATATATTTTACAAGTTTAAATAGTATAATAATTCCGCCTGATGAACTAAAAGCCTACTGCTTCAACTTTTTTAAGTGGTTTAACATAACTCTTTTTGTTTCAATACTTTTTGCAATTCCTGTAACTTCATTGACCATATTGTTGGTGGTTTTTATGTCCGACATGACCTTTTTTACTCAAAGATTTTCGCATGTCATAGAAAAGTACAACTTATAGTAATTTCATACTTGCCCTTTCCTATAACTTTTAATATACTACTGATGTAAATTGCCGTTAAGGGATTTATATAATTCTTGCTGTTATAAAGGAGAAAAAAATGACAGGACAATTCGCTATTCGTAATGCTGGTTTTATCGGCTTCGATCATATTCTAAAAGAACTAGAGCAAATTTCAACACATGCAATGGATCATTACCCACCTCATAACATTGTAAAATACAATGAACATGAGCTTGCTATTGAAATCGCTGTAGCAGGTTTTTCAAAAGATGAAGTATCCGCTAATCTTAAAGAGGGAGTGCTAACCATCGTAGGCGAGCACGAATCTCGTGGTCGTGAATTTATTCATCGTGGAATAAGTACAAAGAAGTTTAAACGCCAGTTTCGTCTGTCTGAGCACACTCAAGTGCATGGAGCTGAAATTAAGGATGGACTACTTGTGATAGATCTCAAAGTAGTGATTCCAGAAGAACAGCGTCCTCGTTTAATTGAGATCAAATAAAACAATTTTTCGAGGAGAAATCAATGACTACACTTACCCAAACATGGGGCTATACTTGTCGTGCGTGCGACGCTGTAGCTTCTTTTCTGATTGGTTTTGGAAAAAGTATCCATAATTCAATCGCACTATCACGTCAAGTTCGCGCAAATGAATACATTGCAAAACAAATTTTGATTGAGTACCCACATCATACTTATCAAAGTTTACTATTTGAACTTAATCAAAAAACATTAAAAGAATTTGCAAAAGATGCTTAGTATTTTAAAGAGATTCTTTACAATGGATGAACCAACTTCAAACCCCTGGAACGTAATGGCACGGCCTCTAAAGTATCGAGAATATCAGTATTCCGTAGCCGAGTTAGAGCGTAGACTTAATGCTGAAGTTAATGGGTTTAACAAAAGGTCTTAAGATGTGGTGGCCTTATACTGAAGAAGAAAATGACCAACTAGCTTGAGTCAAAAGTGGACGGGTAAATGCCTTAAAAAGGCTTCCGTCCACTAATTATATAAGAAATGGAGAGAAAAATGATTAAATATGTTCTTGCAGTAGTAACTGCATTTATAACCACTAACTTATCTGCCGCTGAAATAACAAAATATGTAGGCACAGAGCGCAACCTTGATACTGAGATTAATTCAGTTTACGCTGGAGCTTCTGTAAGTGCGGGTGCACTAACTATTGGTACTGAGTTTACCTCTACAGCAACAGTTGAAGAAAATTCACAATTTAACTTTTCAGCTATGGAAGTTGACGTAGATTACGAAGTTACACCACATGTGGTACTTTATATGGATAACGACTATGACGCTGATTTTAAACATGAAGATACTGTAGTTGGCGCTAAATTAAAGTTCTAATTTACACTTAAAAATAAAGTTTGAATACCAGAAGGGAGTTGCTAAAGCAGCTCCCTTCTTGCTTTTTAGTCTACTTTCATTTATTATATAAAAAATTGGGAGATTTATATGATTGCACTAATGACCAAAACAGATTCTGGGTGGGAACCTGACAAGTTTCTTGCTCAACCAGAAACAGGATTGCTAGAACAAACACTTATTACTACTTACCGAGATTTAGAAGGTAATATTTGTCAAAAAACTCATAGTCGCAAGTTCTTTAACGCAGACGACTATGTAGATTCAACCTCTAACAAAATTTTAGGATAATGATATGGCTAATAATATGGACGGAACTATCGCAAGTAAGCTTGCAAAAGTAAATGAAGATATTACTGTAAGACGCGCTGACAACGGTTGGCTTGTAGAGTTTGGTGGTCGTTCTCACGCTGATGACTGGAAACACTACAAGATCGTCTGCACTGAAATGAACGAAGTAGTCACACTTGTGATGGAACACTCAGCAGTGGAGCTAGATAATTAATGCATTATAACGGACCCAAAGCTGATTACGAGAGAGTAATTCATCTATTACGTGAGATTGAGTTTGCTAAGTCTCAACTTGCCCCACACGATACTGGACATATTAGCACTGCTATCGGTTGGATGGAGAAACGAGTCGCTACACTAACACGTAAGTTAGACGAGACTCCTGCAAGTGATGCTAACTTTACAGATGATAGACCTCCTTGGAGAATGGCGGCACGTAGAGAAGTGCAACGCAATAACACTAGCGGTATTCACCCGGAAGATTGTTAAATGACTGAATTTAGGCAAGGGGCATACGTTGTATTACAAAATTTAAGTCAATCAAGTGTTGCTCTTGCCCTGATCTACACTGTTGGTCATGTTATTATAGCTATGACAGTAGTAAGTCTCATGACAGGAGCAAGTGTATGGGAAGCAGGGCTTGTTGCTTTGGTAGAACCTTCTATAAATGGCGTTTGGTTTTACACTTTACATAAGATTTACACACTTTTTAAGGGATAAGTGTTATGGTAGCACGGCTGGCTCCAACCCAGCAAGCCAGGGTTCGACTCCTTGATCCCTTGCCAAAGGAGATATAATGTGGATTTTAGTGATGGTTTCACTTATAAGCGATACTATAGTAGCAGAAAAGATAAATACATATTCTGGTATCGCTGATTGTTATGCAGCAATAACTGAGCAAGAGTTTGAATATAATTTTGAAACCCTAAATCGTGATTGGGTATGTGTTAGAACATCCGGTGATTGGGACTATTCGTTGAGGTACTAATGTATAAAGTAACAGCACACTTTAAGACACATAAAGTAACTAAGGCATTTTTAGATATATATGAAGCTATTGATTTTAGAGACACGGCGGATGCTAATTATCCACTGTCCGTAACCTTTGAGAAAGGAAAAAATCCTGTGAAGTCATTTATAATAAGTGGTTGGTATAATGTAATGGATAATCGTTACAACCCTTTAAGAAATATACCAGATATGAATACGCGACACATGGTCATGCAAGTATTAGCTTGGATGTGGTGTATTGTGTTTTCAATGTATTTTAGTTCGATGTGGATGTTCGGAATTACTGCTGTTGCCCATATAATTGTATTAGCGGCTATCGCTATTACTGTAGGAACTTTCGAGGCTGCAAAGAGGAATCCTTCAGTTTTTAAACTGCGTCCAGGATTTCATAGTGCGGGGCGATCACGACAAGTAATGTATTTAACAGGCAAAAATGGTAAGCTAGAAAAAATTCAACTTGATCCTAACGATCCAGGCGGAGAGCACGAATGAATATAATTTGCGCTGTTTTTGGTCATAACTATGCTTTACTCTCTCGATTCGGAATGCAAGCATATTGTACTAAATGCGGGCATACATTAGTTATTCGCGACCCCCTTCATTTACAGATTGGTGAACGCAGATTTATAGATCAAACACTATATGAACAAACTGAAATTGGGTTACAGCCAGTGAAACAAACAGACGAAAAAGAATAATGGAATCTATAGTTATAAAAAATCCACAACTGCGACAATTGTGCTCCTGGGTTTTTCTAAATTAGATGTTAAAATTAGAAGAGTTACAAGAAATGTGCCGGATGTTTGGTTCTTTACCAGACCCTGACACTTATCCGAAAACATTTTACTACTACATTCAACTTTATCAATACTTAAAACAGCAAAGGAAAAGAAATGACACGACTAAAAAATAATATGCTTGACGCGGCGTATGCTCATGCACATGGAGAGTTTTTACTACATAAAGCTAATATCGAAGTCTACTTGGAAAA
>Ga0181388_1000593_pt1 | contig 11865 bp, 7 predicted proteins | sample 11SPOviralmetaG_FD_130120 | JGI IMG/M metagenome (GOLD analysis project Ga0181388, IMG submission 130120) | Marine viral communities from the oligotrophic San Pedro Time Series (SPOT) site, San Pedro Channel, CA, USA - 11 SPOT_SRF_2010-05-17 | ecosystem: Environmental > Aquatic > Marine > Strait...
AGTTCAGGAGGTGATGGACTAACAACTTCAAATTGTGAATCACTATGAGCGGAGAAGTTAGCCGTTAAATTATTATAACCATCAAAATTACTTTGAATACCTTGGGGTTTACATAGAGCCGATTGACATTTATCATTTTGTAATCCTCCACCTGCCCCTACGTCCGCTGATGGTTGTAAACCTAGATTTGTAAAAGTAGGTGGGAAATTTGGATAATTAGTAAAGTGACACCCTCCTGCTCTAGCATCATCTTTAATTACTCCCACGGCATTAGGATTATAATTAAAACTATTATCGGCTGGACGGTTATTAACATTTCCGATCCCAATCATATACATAGGTTGAGGTACAATATTCAGTTGACAAGCTGTAGCTACACCAGCATTATTGTTAACGATCAAATTGGATTTATTAATTTGATCTCCTTGTGCTGCAAAGAAAGTTTGACCGGATATCCCATCTATGGATAATACATATATCTCAATTGTAGTTGGAGAACCATCAGGTTTAGCTATTGTTAATATATCACCTTGTCTATAACTTGTACCATTATTATTACTACTAAAAGACTGCCAACCATTACCACCCCCATTAATTGTTATATTAACAGTAGCCCCTACTCCATTCATTGGTTGACCATCTTCACGTCTTTTGTTAGTCATTGCTACTGTATATTGTTGATTTGGAGTTCCAGTTAGATTATCAGTACCAGCCAATTGATAAAGGAAAGGCATTCCTACTTGTTGACCAGTATATGAGGGAGGATTACTTCCTGGTACTCTAGCTATTTGACCACCATTAAATTGATTGACTGGACCAATTCTAACGGTTTGAAAACCGTGGGGATATTCAATGCCTCCGATTGTTATAGGTTGAGTGTATTGAGTCTTTTGACCTACAGTATATAATCCTTGAAATTTACCTGCTACAGCTTGGAGATTATTCCAAAGAGTTTCATCACCTATTTGGGCGTTGTCTTTGGCACTAAATGAAATAGCAAAACATTGACCTAAAGCTAATTGATTTAACGGATTTTGAAATAATTGAAGATTCTTACTATAACTATCAGAATAATCTTCTAATATATTAGGAAAACTAAATTCAGAATAACCATCAATTGTCCTCATCTCAAAATCATAACCTACAGTATCTCCAGCAACACTTATGGTAGCTTTAGCTATTGAGAAAGGACTAGCTTGGGCGGTCTGATGGAATATTCCAGAACAAAATTCATCTTCACGATTACCTAAATTAAAGGCATTAGATAAACCTGGATCATATTCTAATAATGGAGGAGATGTATTAACTGTAAGTGTAGTACCATTATTGGCGACGAAAGACCTTCTCCCACTATTTCTGGCATAAGCATATGTATCGTCAAAATCAAAAGTTTGCGCCCATCTAAAGACTGGTACTCTAGCATAGTTATATCCTTGATCGAAATATTTTACATTCAATAATTCGCCATTAGGACCTACAGCTTCAACTCTGAATACTGGATTTTCAAAATAGGCAGGAGGGGCAATATTTTCAGCGTGAACTAGTTCTCCAACACTATAACCTGTACCAGGTACGGTAATAGCAAAAGTAAACATTTGACCTGAACCATTGCCTTGTAAAGGTACTCTAACCGTTAAGGTACAACCTTGTCCGCCAGTAGCCTCACTAACTGTGGCAGTAATTGGAGTAGCAGGGGTTGGGACATTATAACCTCTTCTCTCTTTCATTATTACTCTTTTTACTGCACCAAAATCATCAGCAATGATAAAGCCAGTAGGCTGGACCTGTTGTGCTCCTCCACCTCCACCGAAGGTAATTGGATCTCCTGAATGGTAGCCAGTACCAGGATTAACTATATTGATTGACTCGTTAAATATTTGATAATTAAGACCACTAGCTACTGTTATTTGTGCTCCATTTCCTGTAATCTGACTTACTATAGCTGCTGTGGTACCATCTTGTACTCCAGTGCCCCCACTTTTTAATGTTAAACAATTAGTTTGTACATTATGAGCTATATAATCATAACTTGTAGTCTTACCATTTGTACCATCATTACAAGTATATAGTTGGGTTAATAATGTATGACTATTATCTTGATTTGAACCAGATGGTTGAAATTGAATAATTTCTTGATCCATACCTGACATATTAATAAAACTAGAAGCACATCTGATCTGAGAACCTTTCTTAACTAATAATGGTTCTTTCAAGATATTAGTCCATTTACTATTTGTATCATTTCGTGTATCCGCCAAAGCACAACTAGCTTCAATAATTTGTACGTCAGGTGGTTCGTTAAAGTCTAATGAAGCCATATATTGTTGAACCGGTGACTGTTGAGGAGGGGCTTGTTGTTGCCTAGAATTCATTTTTATAATATAACAAGAGAATATTATATTATAAAAATCGTAGAGAAGAAATAAGTGTATTTAAGCGTCCATAGTTTCAACTAAACCATTTCTCATTTGTAAAACCTTAACTGACTCACAGAAGACATCTACTGTGTGTGCGGTTGAATCTGGAAGAGCAGCATTACCACTACCATTGTATATAAGTTGTAAGATCATTGGGGTTGATCCTACACGATAACCAGCATTGGCAGGATTGATGCCTCCACTAGGACCATACTTACTTAAATCAATACCAACATAAGACTGAGATCCAGCTACAGAGTCACGGCAATGAACATTTGAGAAGACCGCATTATCATTAGTTGTACCTCCGAAGTCAAACTCCGCTGCATTTTTGTCTAATGGTCCGACAGCTTGCGAGAATCTTGTATTGTAGTCATAAGAATTTGGATACACATATACAGGGAATTGCTTAGCCATTGATAAGTAATTGTATCTCTGGGAGCAAGTATCTACCGGTTGATCGAATATATTAAGATCATTAACTAGTAAATTGAACTTCATATCCTGTAAAGCTAATGATCGGCATCTACCATTACCTCTTGCTAAAGGACTTAAAGCGCCATTGACTTGATTAGAAGCACGGACTGAAGCATATACCTTCATAAGTAATTTACCTTGGAAACCTAAGAAGACATCGTTCGATGTATTATTAGTCGCAAAGGCAGGAATTACTTTGGTGATCTGACTTACTTCTCTATATGGGATAGTAATACCTTGCGCCATCGCCTGACGTAAACCAGCTTCTACAATTGGTTCATATGTTAAATAATCAAGAATTAAAAGTGGATTTCTAATACTTAAGCTTTGACCTCCTAAGGCATTAGTATTACGGATAACCATTGCGACCTCATCGAAGTTAGTTTCAAAATCTATTTCTACTCTTACGTCTTCATTTAGGAGGGCTACTGGTATTTGGATACCGCCCTTCAAAGCACTAAAGAGGTCACTTAATAGGACTGTACCTTCCCAAGCAGCGTTCTGGGTGGCAGTAGTTGAGAAAGATCCTAAAGCTCTGGTAACTCTTTTAAAGTTATTAGCTGCTGCAGCTTGTGGACTGGCACTTGTAACAAGATCGGCAGTAGAACAATCAGCAGCCATCTTAATGACCGCTTCTTGACCTCCACCTCCAGCTCCTTCTAGTAAATGGAAACCGTGTTGACCTCCGAGTTTAACATCTTCAACTTCTTCGTAATGGTCTGGATTAGTACTGATTTTATCAATATGAATAACTTGGGCTGGATCTGGATTGGTAAAAAGTAGTCTACCTCCAACATACATTCTGGCACGTCTTAAGGTATTGAGGCAACCACTAAAGTTCTTAAGTACAACTCTTTGGTTATTGGTGATTCTAGCTGAATCGTAATCGTCCCAAGACACGGACCAGACAAGACTAGAGTTATGATCTAATACGTGTCCTAATTTAGGAAGAACAAAGTTAACTGTGTTATTAGCAAAACTATTGGGATTGAGGCGAACAGTATTAAGTTCGGTATTCTGATTTTCCTCATTCGATTGATTTGCTATTAAAACATTCGGTATAGACATTTCTGAATTCATTTTTATAATAATTATAAAGAAAATTATTTAAGTATTTTTATTTTTAAGCTGATGCTATTCCATTTGGAGTTATGACTAATGTTTTCTTGTCTAAATAGAATGAATAAAAAGCATAAGGCTCGGTCTGCGCTGCATCGGCAGTAGATTCAAGTTTGGTGAGTATATCATATGATAAGACACCTGCAACGTCGATACCGCTACCAGTCTGAGGAGCATAATTTACACCTATTGAGTAGTGACCTTGATTAACATTGGCAGGAACTCCCTTTAGTGATTGTGGAATTACCTGAGTATATAAAATATCTCTGTAGTTTCTGAAAGAACTTAAGGCATCGTGTAAAACTTCAGCCTGAGTAGTGGCTCTATTTCTTTGAGGTGAGTTTCTATTAACATCAACAATGGCGGTCTTCTCCATAGGATAACGTTGACCGTCCTTCATAACTGTGAGTTCTTCTAATCCTGAATCAAGGAGCGCAAAGTTATTCTTGGCTCTATCATTAATAGCAGCAGTGGGCTGGAAGTTATGGATCGAACTTAATAGTGATCTCATATTAAGTCTGTGGGCAATAGATGTGAATGTTGAATCTAATACTGAGAATACACTTGTGTATGCCATATATTCTACTACTGATTGTGGATTCTGTGCGTCTTGCTGGATCATTGCTGCTGATTTGTAGAGTAATGGAATACTTAATGAAACATCTTGTAAACTATAATTCATTGTGGCTGGTACCCCAGCACCGTTGAATAGGAAAGAACTCTTTTGTAAAAAGATAGCTATTTCAAGACCACCAACTTTATTGAGATCTAATTCTTCACTGAAGAAAAGACCACAATGAATAGGGATCGAACAATCTAAAAGGTCATAAGATTTACCAGTAGCGGTAGCATTAGTTATTAACTGTCTTCTCATATATTTGGCGTTTTCATCATTAAGTAAATTAGCTCTATTTTGTCTTTCAATCATCGCATTGTATCTACCATATCCAATACCTCTAGTTTGGAGGTTCTGATTACAAATCATTTGTTTAGGTGAATGGAGTGAGTCATATATCTGAGAGTTCAATCTACCGGCATTGTGGACTTGTTCGAGTGATGAACCATAACGTCTAGAGTTAATAAGTATCTGATCGATTATTCCTGAAACACCGACACGGCTATCAATATTAATATCATCTGTTAGGGCTACTGGCGCTCCTGCTGCTGAGGTAACTCTTAATCTAAAGTTGAGTCTAGCTTCTTTCATATTGGCTATAGCTTGGGTGTCCGCCACTGAAAACCTTATGATTGGTTGACTAGATTCTGGTGCGAAACCCTGACTAGAATTATTCGAAGGGCTAATACGTGTATAACGTTTCTGTTGCACTGCAATTGAATTCATTTTTATATATTATTATAAGAAAATAAATTTTTAAATTTTAAGAAGAATATAAACTTATCCTAAGACTGTTAAACCATTTTGTCCTATTACGATTCTATTTATATGGTTAACGAATGAAACAACATCTAATGGAACATCTGGAGATGTAGCCTCGTTATACTCGAGGTACAATCTCATACCAGCATCTAAATTGACTGATCCACCGTGTTTGGCTAATGCTCTACCACAAACAAAGTTTTGTTTTGCCTTAAGTAATGACCTGACAGGTATTTTTGCTGCTACTAATGATTTTTCTAATTCTACAATGTGCTGAGCCGAAAAGTGTAAATTTCCAAGGAATTGATCTAATTCAATTGGCTGATTAGGAACATATCGAGTACCGATTTGCCATCTGTAGTTCTTAAGATCTTTGAATTGACCGTTATAATTGGCATCAGTATTACCATTATTAGTATAAGCTGGGGCATTCTGAAGACGAGGAATTGTAAATACTGACTTGGCTCTAGCCACGAAAGAGGGAATCTCGACAGTTTGCGCCTTAATTGCTGCTTGAACGGTAGCCTGATAAGCAGTATAGGCATTAATATCTATTTCGAGTCCTTCTGTTAATACTTTTCTAGTCATTGACTCAACATATTCCTGAGGTGGTCTAACAACGTTTATCATCAAATCGGCACGTTTAACAACAAATCTGGTATCAGCGCTAACTGCTGCTAATCCATTATTACCTCTCATTAAAACAATTAATTCATCACCAGCCTCAGTAGCATCAATGGCGGTAGTAAAAGTAATGGTTATATTACCAGTATCATTATCTTGGGCTAATGCTGTGATTGGGTGTCTTGCTCCAACCGATATAGCACCACCTCCAGCAGCTATAGTGTTAAATTCCATTCCAATAGCAAAAGGAGAATCGGCTAAACAAGTATAACCCACAAACTCGTGGGGTTCAATAACACAAGTTAAATCAGCTTGAGTGAATGGAGTACTAACTTTCTGATAAGCTTTGGTAGATGGAAGAACCTTAAGGGCATTAACATCTTGTTGTACTAATCTTACTTCAACAAGAATATCACCAATAACTATTGAAGGGCATAACTGGGGCATATCAAATAGACCTATACCACTCATTGGGAGATTGAATTTACAATCCTTGGCACTAGCTGCTAAACTGACATCGGCTAAACCATTTAATGACTGACCGTTTAGACAACCAGAAGACACGGTTTTGCTACCATTAACTGGGGGATTCCAGTCAGCACCTCCAGCAACTGACTGAACTATATAGTCACAAGATCCATCGTGGGTGGCGTTCTTTTGTTTAATACTTAATGATTGACTGTAGTCCTTCATAAACTTACATAAAGTATTGTAGTTGGTTGTTTCTAAAATAGTTGTTCCTTGATGACTGACTCTAATCATATCAATTAAAGATGTAATATCATCAACAAAACACATTTTATAATTCATATTTTCTGCTGCTACTTGAAGTCTTAAGTAACTAGTGTGTGGGTCCCAAAATCCTATTTGGCGAGGTATGTTAAATCTTATAGTTTGACCTGCTAAAAAATTAGTTTGATTTTCGGCAGGAGAAACTATAGAATAATTTTCCATCGGCATTTGATTAGATACTGAATACATTTTTATAATATTAAAAGAGAAAATATATTTAAATATTTATCTATTAAAAATGTTGACTCATTCCTGTTAATCCTTGTGCTGAAAATACTGGTGCTGCTAGAGATCCAAAAGCTGGTGCTCTTGTACCTCCTATCTTTTCGGCAAATTGATCGGCACTTATATCGGCATCTAGTCCTGCCATCTTTTGTTGACCTTGGGCTATCAGTTTTTCTACTGAAGCATATGGATCAGTATTTTCTGCTGCCTGTTCTTTAGCTATTCCTTTAATACCTTCAAACAATCCCACACCAGCCATAATAGGACCAAGGAAATCCCCTGCAACTCCCAAAAACGATCCTAATCCTCCAAGCACATCAGATCCGGTTATTTCACCAATAGCACTTGAAGCCTTTTCGGCAAGACTTTTTCCGACATCTTCAGTTTCTGAGGTTAGACTTGCGGTTTGACTACTTAAATTTGATGCTGCTTCTCTTGACTCATTAGCTAATGCGTCAGATATATCAGAATCTTGATGAATTATATTAGATGTATCTGCTTGTTCTCCTGAGGTTCTTTCTAATGGATTACTTTCTGCTGGTCTAGGTTGTGCTAGTTGTGGTTGGGGTTCTTCATAATCTGGTCCACCTCTAATAGTACGTGAGGGTGGTGGTGGGGCAATATCGCCACAATCAGCAAATCTTCCACCAGTTACACTAGGTCCAGCCGGTTCTGGAGGCACATTGACGGCAGGTGGTTGAGGGGGGGCTACATCTTCTGCTGCTTGGGCTGGAGGAGGTCTTCCTCCTTTTAGGGCATTAGCTAACTGATCTCTTGCATCTTGAGATCCAACATTTGCGCCATCAGGTAAAACTCTACCTTGTTCGATAGAAGTAGGTTTAATCAAAGCTTCACCACCTTGGGGTTCTGCTCTAGCTATACCTCTGGCTGCTTCGGCTTCAGATTGGGTAGGGGCTTGATACTGAAATGACATATTAGGAGCGTCAGGCACAGAGGCTGGTGGTCCTTTAGTTAATACTGAACTATCATATTCACTTCCTTGAAATCTAAAAGGATTTGACTCTGGGCTAAAATCTGGTTCAGCAGATCTATCACCCATTGGAGGTATTCTATTTAATTCATTATAGGCATCGGCTGCTGGATTGACTGGTTCACTAGCTGGGAATTCACCTGGTCCAGATAAAGGATCTCCTTCACCTGTAGCTATACCATTTTTCCAACCTAGTTCATCTGGTAAAGAAGATAAAGCATCAGTATCTGTATCTAATTCGGCTGGTCTAGCTGGGGCATCAGGCGCTTGAAATCCTGGTTTAAATGGATCTACTTCCATTGGTTCACTAGGACCAAGATCTTGTTCTTGGGTAGGTCTAGCTGTTCTTTCAGTTGGGGCAGGTGACCTTTCGGCTACTGGGGGTCTTACCTCTGCTACTGGAGGGGGATTAGGATCTATTATTGGACCATCATCTGGTCCGACTCCCTCTCCCTCTACTGGTCTAGGTTCTGCTTCTGCTTCTCTTTGTTCGGCATCAACCGCCCCAGTAGGTCTACCTTCTGGTATAGATCCTCGGTCTTCACCTGCTGCTGGTCTAGTTCGACCAAAATCTGATAATTCAGTACCTTCATCAGGGGCTACATCTGGCTCAGGTCGAGTACCTCTTATGTTTTCTGGATCACTAGATTCTTGTTGTGCTTTCGCCTCTTTTGCTTTAGCTGCACGATTTGCTGCATATTGCTTGGCCTTTTTACTAGCATAACTTAATACTGGTTTTCCTAAACCTGGTATTGATAGATCTAATCCCATATCATCAGCAAATTTATTCATATGTTCTTGAAGTTTATCGGCTAGTGCTGCTTCCATTCCACCTGCTTTGGTTTGGGTTGTTATTGTCTGAATAGATTTAAGTCCTCCTATGTTACTAATTTTTGATTGTAAATTTTGCTGAGTAATAGAATTAAGATTTTGGGAATAGTTATTAACTGCTCCCAATAACTCATTAGCTCTTTGATCGTAAAATCCTGACATATTTATAATCTAATACAAGAAAATTATTCCTCACAATCACAACTATCCATCGGTGACCCATTGAAATCAGGAGCATAGTTACCATTAGCATCATATTTATCCCATAAATGTTCCTCGTGGTTATGATATACTTTAAGATCAGAATAATTAAAAAAAGCAAAATGATATGGTTTTTTGGTAGAATACTCTAATAAAGCCTTAACATTATTCTTACTTCCAAATGTACCACTTAGATCATCACAGAAACAGTTTACTTGTCTTTGACTTGGACATCTAAACATTACAATACCTTCTAAATTATTCTTTACAACAGGAGGTAAACTATAATGACCTTGATATACTTGGGTGATATAGATAATACTTATATCTAAATGCCTCATATAAGAACTTGAGGTAAATAGTCTAGCTATTGGACTTGCTCCCAAAGCTAACAGATCATCAGCAATAATCAAAGTCTTAGGTCTTTCATCTCCCATTTCTTTCTGGTGATTAATAATTTGATCAATATAGCTATCGTGATAATCAGTTAACATATTTTCTTCACCACAAATATCCTTTAAACACCTTGTTGTAGAATCCAATCCAAGATTAGGACTAAAACATATAATTTTATCAAAAACTGGTTCTATACCTTTTTTTGGATCCCCACCATAATAAGCACTCCTTGCAATTAAATTGACTAAATAATTGCTCTTCCCTGAGCGACTAGATCCGACCAGTGCTAAACGTAGCGGCGGACGTAATAGGTTAGGGTGTACATCTCTATAAGCAGGTCTATTTGGATCATCTTGCACTGGATAAATAGTTAAATCCTCGTATTGCTTCATTATAATATAATATTATATAATATTATAATGGAGAATACCTATGATCATAAATCTATTAAAAAACTCTTACTTGAAAATCTTAAAAGAGAACCTGAGAGGGTTCGAGATAGTGTTAAACTGTTGTGGGCTAGAAAGCCCAAACCGTTTGGTATAAAAATCTATAAAGAACAAATTGTAATGAAATTTGAGTAACTAGAAATGTTGTGCTAAACCAAATCTCTGTTGATATTGATTAGCTGTATTTAATGAATTTTGAATGGCTTGTTGCCCTGGTAGTTGTTGGGCGTTTTGTTTAGCCTGTATAATTGGAGCTTTAGGTACTACTGGAGGAGGAGGTTGAGGAGCAAAAGGACCAGTCTTCTTAGCCCCTGGTCCATATATAGCACTACCTCCACCAGTTTCAAATAGTCTTTCAGCACCGTGAATTAATCCTCCAATAGTATCGTCCCATAAGTCTTTCGCAAAAGTAGATCCGCCTTGTCCCATTTTTATATATAATTACTTAATATTTTTTTTTGACAATTATTCCAATTCAGGTCTAATGTCAAAGGTAATTGTAACTGGGTGGAATAATGATGTAATTATATTATTTTTGTAGTCAGTTAATCGTACTTGTAATTGATTATTCAATAAAGTTTCTGGATTTCTAAGATTATGATAAATAATATTAAAAAGTTCATTATTAAATTGACCTGTGTGGGCGTTTGAATTATCCCCTAGAGGTACCACCGCTACAGTTTTACCGTTAACACCAAATTCTCTAGACTCAATTGCTCCGCCAATACTATCAAGTTGGATATGTAAGTTACTAGCTGTTCTGTTATTTGTAATCATAGCGTTTTCAGATGTAATGTCTAATGTTCCAACTCCTTCATATCTATTTCTACAATTTATTAATGTTGCTAATGTCTGCATTCTCGCTGAAATAGAATCATATAATACTAAGGGTCTTTGATTTGGTGGATTTTCTACTAAATTTGCTTGTAAACCTTTAACAACAACTAAAGAATTAATAACTGCTCCAATAGTTACTCTAGCTGCTCCATTACCACCGGTTACTGTTAAAACTTCACCATCTACAAAGTCTTCCCCTGCTGTGGTTATAGTTAACCCAGTGATTCCGCCACCACCATCAACACTTGTAATAGCACAAGTAGCCCCAGTACCTGAACCACCAGTCAATGCTACTCCTGTAGCAAGCGCATAAGTAGCTCCTACTGTAGTAACAGCATAGTTATCCTGGACCGAATCTACATTTAATTTAAATCCTCCACCAGCACCATTGGCAAAATCTATTACATCACCTGGTGCGTGTCCTTCACCTGAATTTACCAATACATATTGTAATACTGCTCCCATAGCTCCTACTTGAGTAGGTTGAACTTCAATACCAATTCCTGCTCCTGTAGAAGCTGATTGGACTAATAAATCTCCTGCTTTATAATTTCCACCAGCAGCATTAATACTATTAGCTAAAACTGAATCATTGAGAGCAGCAGCGTCCCCTTTGGAAGGTAGTATACCGGTTGTAGATCCTCCTTCAAATTCAAATTTAATTAAAAATTCATCAGAGGCTAAAACATTGTATCTACCTCCAGTTCCGTCAACGGCAATTTCAACCTCTTGTCCTCCACTAGTTAAATAATATTCGGCGTGATGTGGAGCTGTACTACTTGAATCAATAGCTGGGATTCTGATTTGAAGTGTAGAATCAGGTAAAACATCAGGAGCTGTTCCAGTATTAATTTGGGTAGTTACTCCATTTATTTTTTCAAATATCAGGGCTTTACCTGTACCATTTATTTGCATTCTAATTGGTGAATTTGCTTTTGTTAATGCTTCATCGTGAACTAAATATAAGTCTTGAGCTACATCAGTATTTTGGGGTCTATATTCAGCAATAGCAAAGAAGTTCTGTCCGATTTTGGAAAGAGAAGCTAACCAAAAGTGATTACCTCCTCCATCACCGGTAGCTACATAGTTATCATTATTACTTGGTAAATTAGTTAAATTAACATATTG
>Ga0181388_1000596_pt1 | contig 11789 bp, 7 predicted proteins | sample 11SPOviralmetaG_FD_130120 | JGI IMG/M metagenome (GOLD analysis project Ga0181388, IMG submission 130120) | Marine viral communities from the oligotrophic San Pedro Time Series (SPOT) site, San Pedro Channel, CA, USA - 11 SPOT_SRF_2010-05-17 | ecosystem: Environmental > Aquatic > Marine > Strait...
AAATCTGTAGCTTTAGGTATTAAAAGATATGATAACACGGGTTATAATTCAAAAATAAAATAGATGATAAAAACTAATTACAATAGTTCTTTTCCAGATCAGGTCGTACCGGATGTAGAAAAAGCTTCTTATGATTATGGTTTGCAAGTTGGTAGAGCCATAGAATCTGAGTGGTTTAGAAACGACAGGGGTTGGCAAGATAGATTTAATACGAACTATAATAATTTCCATAGGTTAAGACTATATGCCAGAGGAGAACAATCTATTCAAAAATACAAAGACGAACTATCTATCAATGGTGACTTATCTTACTTGAACTTAGACTGGAAACCCGTACCAGTAATTCCTAAGTTTGTAGATATTGTTGTAAATGGTATGTCTCAAAGATCTTACGATATCAAAGCGGTTGCTCAAGACCCTACATCTATACAAAAAAGAACTAAATATGCAGAAAATATTCTAGTAGACATAAATGCAAAGCAGTATTTAGATAAAGTTAAGCAAGTTACGGGTATGAATTTGTTTTTTAACAAAGATCAAGAAAATGCGCCTATAAACGAAGAAGAGCTAGAGCTTCATATGCAAATGGATTATAAGCAGTCTATTGAAGTAGCTGAAGAGGAAGTTATTAATAATGTATTAGCTAAAAACAAATATGATTTAACTAGAAGAAGATTAAATCAAGATTTAACTATATTAGGTATTGCAGCTACTAAAACATCTTTTAATAGATCAGAAGGTGTTACAGTTGATTATGTAGATCCAGCAAGTTTAGTTTACTCATATAGTGAAGATCCTAACTTTGAAGATATATATTATGTAGGTGAAGTAAAGCCAATAAGTTTACCAGAACTTAAAAAGCAGTTTCCTGACTTAACGCCTAGTGACTTAGAAGAAATACAAAAGTATCCAGGCAATCAAAACTACACTAGAAACTGGAGTGGTCGTTATGATGATAGCACAGTACAAGTATTATATTTTGAATACAAAACATATACGAATCAAGTATTTAAAATAAAGCAAACTGCATCAGGACTTGAAAAAGCGTTAGAAAAACAAGATACATTTATAGATGCACCAGAAGGTGACAACTTTAAAAAGGCATTTAGATCAATTGAAGTATTATATTCAGGAGCTAAAATATTAGGTCATGAAAAAATGCTTGAGTGGAAGATGGCAGAGAATATGACTAGACCAAATGCTGACACTGTTAAAGTTAACATGAACTATAACATCGTAGCTCCTAGACTATACAAAGGCCGTATAGAGTCAATTGTAAGCAGAATAACTGGTTTTGCTGATATGATACAACTAACTCATTTAAAACTACAACAGGTGATGTCTAGGATAGTACCTGATGGAGTTTATATGGATATAGATGGTTTAGCAGAAGTAGATTTAGGTAATGGAACTAACTATAATCCAGCTGAGGCTTTAAATATGTATTTCCAAACTGGATCTTTAGTTGGTAGGTCAATGACTCAAGATGGTGGTATGAATCCAGGTAAAGTTCCAATACAAGAACTTTCTACTTCAAATGGCATGGGTAAAATACAGTCATTGATACAAACTTATGAGTATTACCTTAAAATGATTAGAGATGTGACCGGTCTTAATGAAGCTAGAGATGGTACGTTACCAGACAAGCAATCATTAGTTGGTTTACAGAAGTTAGCTGCTGCTAATTCAAATGTAGCTACAAGACACGTGTTACAAGCTAGTTTATATTTAACTCTTAGAACTTGTGAAAACATATCATTAAGAGTTGCCGATGCTTTAATGTTCCCAATGACTAAACAGTCTTTAATGTCTAGTATATCTAGGTACAACGTAGGAACACTAGAGGAATTATCTGAGTTGAATATACATGACTTTGGTATATTCTTAGAACTAGAGCCAGATGAGGAGCAAAGACAAATACTAGAACAAAATATTCAAATAGCTTTACAAGCTGGACAAATAGGTCTTGAAGACGCTATTGACATTAGAGAAGTTGCTAATTTAAAGTTAGCTAATCAAATGTTAAAGAAACGTAGAAAAGACAAAGCAGCTAGAGAACAGCAAGCTCAACAAGCTAATATGCAAGCTCAAGCGCAGTCTAACGCACAGTTAGCAGAGCAAGCGGCTTTAGCTGAAACACAAAAACAACAAGTTTTAACAGAGCAAAAAGTACAATTAGAAAATGCTAAATCACAATTAGACATTAAAAAAATGGAAATGGAGGCTCAAATAAAACAGCAGTTAATGCAGCAAGAGTTTAATTACAATATGCAGTTAGCTCAAGCTCAAGGCCAGGCTAAAAGACAAGAAGAAAGTTTTAAAGAAGATCGTAAAGACGAGCGAACTAAGATACAAGCAACGCAACAATCTGAGTTAATAGATCAAAGAAAAAATGATTTATTACCGAAGAACTTTGAATCCGCAGGTAATGATACTATGGGTGGATTTGGCTTAGAGCAATTTGGCCCTAAGTAATTTTTAATAACTATTATATTATATTATGTCAGAAGAAGTAAAAGAAGAAGGTTCTTTTAAAATAAAAAAGAAACCAGGTAGACCTAAGAAACTTACCAAAAAAGGAGAAACTATAAAAGTAGATTTATCTAAAAAATCAGAAGATGCTATTAAAGAAGAAGAACCAATCAAAATTGTTGTCGATGAAAAACAAGGAGGGACTATTGAGCCTAAAAGGGATGTTAAAAATGCCGAAAGTGAAAAAATCGAAAATAAGGAAGAAAAGGAAAATGTAATCCCAATACAAGAGATTGCTGAAGAAGGAAAAGAAGAAAAAGTAAAAGAGCCAGTCATAGAAACTGCTCCAGAGCCAGCTAAGCCAGAAATTAACTTACCAGAAAATGTAGAAAAGTTAGTTAAGTTCATGGAAGAAACAGGTGGTACAGTTGAAGACTATGTTAGATTAAATGCTGATTACAGCAATATAAACGATGACTCTTTAATTAGAGAATACTACAAACAGACTAAACCACATCTAGACATCGAAGAGGTTAACTTCTTATTAGAAGATAACTTTTCATTTGACGAAGACATGGATGAAGAGCGAGATATAAAGAAAAAGAAACTCGCCTTCAAAGAAGAAATTGCTAAAGCCCGTAAATTTTTAGAGGACACTAAGAGTAAGTACTACGACGAAATCAAGTTGAGACCCGGCGTAACTCAAGACCAACAAAAAGCTACTGACTTTTTCAATAGATACAACGAAGAACAGAAAATGGTTCAAGATCAACACAAGAGGTTCCAAAGTAACACTAAAAACTATTTTAACCAAGAATTCAAAGGTTTTGACTTCAATATTGGTGAAAAGAAATTTAGATATGGAGTTTCGGATACTGATGGTGTTGCTAACACCCAATCTGATCTAACTAATTTTGTTGGGAAGTTCCTTAACGAGAAAGGTGAAGTAAAAGATTATGCTGGTTACCACAAAGCCATTTATGCTGCTGAAAACGCTGATACAATAGCTAATCATTTCTATGAGCAAGGCAAAGCTGATGCTGTAAAAGATGTGATGGCTAAATCCAAAAATGTAAGTAACGAACCTAGAGTAACATCTACAGGTGATGTGTTTATTAACGGATTAAGAGTAAAAGCAATCAGCGGTGTAGATAGTTCTAAGTTAAAAATAAAAACAAAACAAAAATAAAACTTAAAACTAAAATAAAATGGGATTAGATATAACTAATGCTCCGGGATTACTCCCTCATCAAAAGAAAGTTACTCTAAGTGAGAACTACCTTTCTTTTACTGACGGAACCCAAACTTTTGCTCAGCAATACTTACCAGAATTGTATGAGGCAGAGGTAGAGAGATTTGGTAACAGAACGTTACAAGGTTTCTTAAGAATGGTTGGCGCTGAAATGCCAATGACATCAGATCAAGTAATTTGGTCTGAACAAAATAGATTACATATTTCTTATGATGGTTGTACCATTGCTAGTAATACTACTATCACTGTTCCTGTTGAAGCTGGAAAACAGTGTGTTATTAGAGTAGGTTCTACGATTGTAATTTCAGAAGGATTAGTAACTTTAAAAGGTAGAGTTTCTGGAGTAGCTGCAGCTGTAGCTGGACCACCAAGAACTGCAACTGTTACTGTTGAAACTTACAAAGTGGCAAACATGGCTTCACTAGCTGGTGTTGCTAGCGCTGCTAAAGTTTTTGTATACGGTTCTGAATTTGCTAAAGGCTCTCAAGGAATGGAAACTTTTCAAAATGCTGCTCAAGCAGGTGTTACAGCTGTTCAACCTGATTTTAAACAATTCAATAACAAGCCAATTATACTAAAAGACTTCTATGAGGTTTCTGGTTCTGATGCTTCTCAAATTGGATGGGTTGAGGTTGCTACTGAAGATGGTACTTCTGGATACTTATGGTATCTAAAAGCTGAATCTGAAACAAGATTGCGTTTTGAAGATTACTTAGAAATGAGCATGGTTGAAGCTGAAAACAACGGCGCTAATGGAGGCGTTGCTTTAGCTACTGGTGTTACAGACGCTGGTTCTGAAGGTTTATTTGCTGCTATTGAAGCAAGAGGAAACATTTATAACGACTTTGCTGGTGCTGCTGCTCCAGGATCTGGCGCTTTAGGTGATTTCGATGCTATTCTTAAGCAATTAGATAAGCAAGGTGCTATTGAAGAAAACATGTTGTTCTTATCTAGAGCTACTGCTCTTGATTTTGATGATATGATTGCTGCTATGAATGGTGGTTATGCTTCAACTGGTGCTGCTTCTTACGGTTTATTTAACAATGAAGAAGATATGGCGCTTAACTTTGGATTTTCTGGTTTTAGAAGAGGTTCTTATGATTTCTACAAAACTGACTGGAAATACTTAAATGATGCATCTACAAGAGGTTTAACTGGGGATATTGATGGTGTGTTGATTCCTGCTGGAACATCTACTGTTTATGATCAAATGTTAGGTCAAAATATCAGACGTCCTTTCTTACATGTAAGATATAGAGCTTCTGAAGCTGATGATAGAAGAATGAAGTCTTGGGTTACTGGTTCAGTAGGCGGAGCTTACACTTCTGGATTAGATGCGATGCAAGTACATTTCTTATCTGAAAGATGTCTTTGTGTACAAGGTGCAAATAACTTCGTGTTATTTAAATCTACTATATAATTATTAACATTTAAAAGATAGAAATTATGAAATACATGTCAGTAACATTAACTGGTTCCGCACCTAATGATGGTGAGAGACTAGTTCAATTAGGAAATGTAATAAAAACTGTAGTAGCTGGTACTTCAGTTACACTAACTTATGATGATGGATCTACTGCTGCTTTAGCTTTTGCTACTGCAAATGCCGCTGCGCAGAAAATTATTATCGATAAAGTTATATCATTACAAAAACAAGCTATTGAAGCTGGGCCTGATTCTTCAGGCGTTATAGCTTATTCAGCTGCTCAACCAGCTGCTGGATTTACGGCTATATCGTAAAACAATAATAAGATCCCGCTTCGGCGGGGTCTTTTTTAATTATTATATTATATTATATTATGGAAACAAAAGAAAAAAAAGCTCCAGCTAAAGCTGTAGCAAAAGAAATTAAAAAAGATACTTGGGAAATTAAAGATAGGTATTATCATTTAATGCACAGTAAATCTCCTTTAACATTTAGAATTAACTCTAAACACTCTGCTAGAAAACCTCTAATGTACTTTGATGAAGCAAAAGGTTATAATAGAGAACTTAGGTATGCAACTAACATGAAAAGTCCATTTGTTGATGAACAAGTAGGGTCTGTAACCTTAGGTCATATTGTTTTTGAAGATGGTGTATTAATGGTTCCTAAATCTGACGTAGCTTTACAAAAGTTACTTTCGCTATATCATCCAAACAGAAACGCTTTATACTCTGAAAAAGATGATGTACAAGAAGCAACTGATGATTTAGATTATTTAGAATTAGAAATAGAAGCTTTAAATGCTGCTGCAACTATGGATGTTGACCAAGCTGAAGCTATATTAAGAGTTGAATCTGGTTCTAGTGTATCTAAGATGAGTTCTAAAGAACTTAAAAGAGATTTAATGTTGTTTGCTAGATCAAACCCTAGTTTGTTTATAGAATTAGCAAATGATGAAAACGTTACTCTTAGAAACTTTGGTATAAGAGCTACTGAAGCTAATATACTAGGTTTATCTCAAGATCAAAGAACATTTACTTGGGCAAGTAATGGTAGAAAATTAATGAACGTTCCTTTTGACGAAAACCCATATTCAGCTTTAGCTGCTTGGTTTAAAACTGATGAAGGTGTTGAAGTTTATAAATCTATCGAGAAAAAGTTCAAATAACAAGTGACTATAATTATGAGGGGTTACAAAAGTAACCTCTCTTTTTAAAATATTAAAATGGCAATAAACGTAGATACAGTATATAAAACGGTATTACTTATACTAAACAGCGAGCAGCGTGGATATATGACGCCTGACGAGTTTAATAGAATAGGTAGTCAAGTCCAAAGACAAATATTTGAGGCTTACTTTGAAGACTTGAACCAACAGCTACGTGTGCCACAGTCTGATATGGAATACTCTAATAGAGTTGCTATTACAGATGAAAAAATTGCAGAATTTAAAACTGAAAATGACCAAACAATAGCTGAAAAAACTATTGGTGGTACAAATCCTTTTACAACTCCTTCTGAGTTATATAGACTAGGTTCAATAACTTATGAACCAAATACTGCAACATATAAAGAAATGCAGAGAGTAGGTAGAGCAGAAATATACAATATTAGAAAAGCTCCTTTAACTGCACCTACAACTAACTATCCAATATATTTATACGAAGATAATAAAGCTTTAGTTTATCCAGATACAATAATTAATCCTTTACATGTTAAAATGCAATATGTAAAAAAACCTACTGACATTAGATGGGGATATAGAATTGGCACTTTAAATCAATATATATTTACTGATTATGTTTATGATAAAACAGCTTTGAATATAGATGATACGTTGCAAATAACTTCTAACTATACATCTGGCGCAACTGACGCAACATACCTACAGGCTCCTTACACTGGAGGTTCTGGATCTGGTGCTGAATTTACTGTGGTTGTTTCTAGTGGTGTTGTTTCTAGTGTTTTAGTAACTAGTCAAGGTTCTTCGTATGCTGTTGGAGATGTTATTACTTTTACAGATTCCACATTTGGAACACCAATTGGCGGGCCTTTTCAAGTAGAACTAGAAGAATCTAACTTTTTTAGTCAGTCACAACAAGGTTATATAAATTTTGGATTACACAATTCAGAGAGAACAGAGTTAGTGTTAAGAATTTTACTATATGCTGGTGTGGTTATAAGAGATCCGCAAATAATACAGATAGCCGCACAAAAAGTACAACAAGAAGAAGTAAACGAAAAATCATAATAAATGGGACTATTAACAGAAACTAACGCTCAATACTACTCTGGACAACAGGTATTTACTCAACCCGCAGTAGTAAATCAAGTATTCGACTGGACTGGAAACACTGATTTAGTAGTAGCTTTAGCTGGAGTTTCTAATACTAACTTTAAAGTTTTAGTTAATAATGCTCTAATAACATACGTTGCTTCTGCTCCAGGTGCTAGTCAATACACATTATCTGCAGCTAATCAAATAACAATAGGTGGAACTCAAGTTACTGGAGATGTTATAGAAATAAAATTATTACAGTTTGCTATAGATAATAACTATGGCAGTTATGAGTATATAAAGCTAGATGATGTTATAAATAACTTTATTGTAGCTTACGTAGGAGCTGGTAAATTAATACCATCTGCTAAGAGAACTGATATAATGTTTCATGCTAAAAGAGGTTTACAAGAGTTTAGCTACGATACATTGAAAAGTATCAAGTCACAAGAATTAACTATACCACCAAGCTTATCTATAGTTATACCACAAGATTATGTTAACTATGTTAAGTGCTCATGGATAGACGATGCTGGAGCTAAGCATATTATTTATCCAACTAGAGTAACTTCTAATCCAACAGAACTACCTATCCAAGATGATGATGGTATACCAACTCAAGATGCTCAAGGTGAAAACAACCTAGCAAAACAATCAAAAACTGAAACTAGATGGGCTGCTCAAGGAAGTGAAAACGATTTAAGACCAGATGACTATAGATATCCTTTTAATGAAGGTTTGATTGGTCAAAGATATGGACTACAACCTGAAGAAGCTCAAGTAAATGGTAAGTTTACTATAAATGAAAGAACAGGTACTTTTTCTTTCTCAAGTGATTTAGCAGGTAAGTTAATTATACTAGAATATATATCTGATGGTTTATCTGTAGACTTAGACATGAAACTACCTAAGATGGCAGAACAAGCAATGTATATGCATATAGCTTATTCTATATTATCAGGTAGAGCAGGTGTTCCAGAGTATGTAGTAAATAGATTCAAAAGAGATCGTTCTAGCGCTCTTAGAAACGCTAAAATACGTTTAAGCAATATAAAGATAGAAGAGATATCTCAAGTGTTTAGAAACAAATCTAAATGGATTAAACATTAAATATGCCGGAAATTAAAAATACTTTTGTAGGGTCTAAAATGAATAAAGATTTAGACTCTAGACTTATACCAAATGGTGAATATAGAGAAGGTAAGAATATAAGCGTAAGTACTTCTGAAGGTTCAGATGTTGGTGCTTTAGAGAATATAAAAGGAAATATAAAGGTTACTGATTTTAATTTAACAGGTGATAATTTAGAAATAATAGGTTACTACGCTGACGTTTTAAATAGTAGAATTTATTTTTTTATAACTAATTTTTCGGATTCCTCTATAGATTCTTTAAGAAACTACTCATCTCCTAGCAAAACTATAACTTTAAATGGTATAACAAGCACTATAAATGGAGCCGATCACTATATATGTTATTGTCAAATACCTAGCTTTGAAAATACATTTGATGTTGAAAATATTGTTTTCAAAACATTATTAACCGGTACTTTTTTAAATTTCTCTAAAACACACCCTATATTAGGTGTTAATTTATTAGAAAATTTATTATTTTGGACAGACAATAGAAATCAACCAAGAAAAATAAACGTTGAAAAAGCTATAAATAATTCAAGCTACTACAACTCAGAAGACAATATTTCCGTAGCTAAGTATGCTCCTTTTAGCCCTATAGGTTTTTTAAAAAATGTTTCTGGAACTGATGAGTCTACTTTAATAAATGAAAAAGATGAATGGTTAGCTCCTTTTTTTGGATTACCAGGACAAATATATGATAGAAACGCAGGTGCTCCAATTGATGATGTTTTACTTTTTGGTAACTCCGCAGGTAGATTAACAGATCATTTACCAACTGGAGCAGCATCGTACGACATAAGGATAACAAGCGCTAGAGAACCTAACAAAGGTGAAGCTATTGTTAAAAGTATAGTTGCTGATTCTAGCGGAGATTTTATATATATAAAGTCAATATCTGGAGCAGACATTAACGATATAACAACAACTTTAGGATGGCTGGATGGTACTTTTCTGTTTCAGTTAAGAAACCCTAATTATAATTCTAGTTTTGCTGGTGATAAAAACTTATTAGAAAATAAGTTTGTTAGATTTAGCTATAGATTTAAATATGACGAAAATGACTATTCGTTAACTGCTCCTTTTTCTCAACATGCTTTTGTTCCTAAGCAATATGGTTATTTTGTAGGCATAGACAGTGATGAAGCTAAACAATCTAGCATTGTTGAATTTATGGAAAATCAAGTAACAACAGCTGGATTGGTAATTGAATTACCGCATTCACCTGACGTGATAGAGGAAAAATTAAAAGTGAGTGAAATACAACTGCTTTACAAAGCGTCTGATGAGCAGAGTTTAAAAGTTATAAAAGATTTAAAAATTAAAGATATAACAGGCTCTGTTGAAAGTTTATTAATAAAGTCAGTTGGGAATAATTATGGTGTAGGAACATTTAACAATGTCTCTTTGGGAGGTGGAAGTGGTATCGGTGCTAAGGCAACTATAATTGTTAACGGAGCCGGAAGGTTAACTTCTGCAGTTATAACGACTCCTGGTGAAGGTTATTTAGCTAGTGACATTTTAACTGTTCCACCACTTGCTGTTGCCCCTGCTACACCTAGTGGCTCTGGAGGAGAGTTAAATATAACGTTGTCTAATACTATAATTTATAAATATTCTTCTGAGAAACCTACTAAAGTGCTTCCAGAAAAAGAAATAGTAAGAGTAAGCGACATAATACCATTAAGGGCCGCTACTCAAGAGGCTGTTGGCAATAGAATTATTTATGGTAATTTTTTACAAAATAAAACAACACCTGATTCTTTAAGGTATTCAGTTTCTAAAGTAAACAAAGGTACAAACTCTCCAAGTGTTAAAAAAGAATTAATAAATCATAATTTAAAACAAAACAGATCATACCAAGTGGGCATAGTTCTTCAAGATAGGTATGGTAGAGCTTCTAATGTTATTTTAAGTAACAATGAATTAACTTTTAATTCTAGTTTTTTTAGTAATTACAGCAACGGAGGCACAGATCCTTTAACATGGGGTGGTGATTCTTTAAAAGTTGAATTTGATGAGTTAATACCTTCAGAAAAAACAACAGACTATGTTGGCGTTTGGAATTCAGACACTAACCCATTAGGTTGGTATACTTACAAGTTAGTTGTAAAACAACAAGAACAAGATTACTACAATATATATACAGCAGGTAGCGTTAGTGGTAATTTTGATTTTGAAGAATATGAAACACCAATAACTTATTCTAATACAGAGTCTATTTCTCAAATAGCTCTATTTAATGATAATATTAATAAAGTTCCAAGAGATTTAAAAGAAGTAGGACCTTCTGATAAAATATATAGTTCAAGTACTATATTATACAGTAGAGTTAAACAAACACATAGAGGAAGCGACAATTCGCCGGATATAGCTAATATTGGTGAACAAAATAGAAATCCTAGTAAAATAGAAATAACAAATATTAAACCTTTTAGAGAAATTGGTGATTGGACTACTAAGAAAAATATAGATATGCATTTTTTCTTAATGGGAGCAGATGGTAACTCTCAACTACCTAACGCAGGTGTATACATATACCCAGGTTATGAAGGTACTGTCAATCCTTTTTTTATGAAGGATAATAAAAATCCTTTAGTAGCTACTTTAAAAACAAATAATAGACTAGGATACACTTCGACTGCTCAGCAAGCTGCTCAACAAGGTAATACTGATATTTTTGCTAAACAATTAAACGTTTTTGAAACAAATCCTATTAGATCTGCAATAGACATATATTACGAAACATCTACATCTGGATTAGTATCAGATTTTAATAACAATGTAGATGCTGGCTTTGGTACTCCAGCTCCAGGAGGCTTAACAGATATAAATATTCAGTTTAGAGAATCAACTACATCTCCGGTAGATATAAGTAATACTTTTCAAATAGTAAACACTCAAAATCAACCTTTAAATAATTCTACGTGTAGAATAACAACTCCTGAAGTTTTTACTATAAATTCTAATGGTCAAAGATCTCAAGTTTTACCATCACCTATTACTCTTCAAGAAGTTCAAGCAGCTGCGTTACCTAGTACTCCTCCGATTTATAAGTTAACTAGTGCTAATACAGAAATTTTTAACTCTTTATCTACAATATTAAATAACTATATAATTAAATTTACTTTAAAAGTAGATGGATTTGCCGATGTTATTGTAGAAGAAGAATTTAACCTAACAAATGTTAAACCATCTATATATAAAATAATGTCTTCTGAAATTACT
>Ga0181388_1000597_pt1 | contig 11783 bp, 21 predicted proteins | sample 11SPOviralmetaG_FD_130120 | JGI IMG/M metagenome (GOLD analysis project Ga0181388, IMG submission 130120) | Marine viral communities from the oligotrophic San Pedro Time Series (SPOT) site, San Pedro Channel, CA, USA - 11 SPOT_SRF_2010-05-17 | ecosystem: Environmental > Aquatic > Marine > Strait...
ATGTTATAGGTCTAGCACCCATAAATTCTGCTATCATCTTATTATTCTCTTGTTTGCTCATCTTTATTTATTTTTCTTTGGTTAGTAATAATTCTATCTTGTATCTCATCCTCAGTAGGAAGTATCCGATACGACTCTCATCATCTCTAAGCAGGTTGTACTTGTCTGATGCTATGATTTTCTTTAGGTCTTTTGATTTCATGTCTATTTATTTATAATTCAATATCCTTATCGTATGTGGCTTGTATCTCTGCACATACAATCCTACCTACCTCTTGGTAGTATTCTTTTTTTCTATCAGAGTCTTTATATTCAGACTTTAATCTTTCTAACTCATCGATAAGGTTATCGATAAACTCTGAATTGACTGCTTCTTTCCATCCGTTCATGATTTCTATTTATTGGTTATTAAATTGTTTCTACATATGTTCCATCCTCAAGGAAGTGGTAGTCCTCATCTATATCATCCCATTCAGTCCAATAGTAGTACTCAGTTTCGTAGTATTCTGATAACAAGTAGTCATCAGTTAACCTACCCTCTTTGATATCTCTATCGTAATCGGGGTTACCATCTTTCTCTAAATCTCTTAGGTGTGTAATCATATCTGATTCCTCTTTGATGTACATCTGACCATCATTGATGCAGTAACCCTCATTCATACCCTTAGCTGTTACGTCGCATTTTCTTGCGTATTTTATTTCGTTGCTCATGTCTAGTGTGTTATGTATAGTTCGTCATTCGCAGTGCCGTGTGCAACTACGTTGTATGATATTAAGGTAATACAAGCAATCATTACGATGATTGTGATGCCTCTCATTATTGTTTCTAATCTGTTCATGTCTAATGTATTTGTGGGTTATTAATTAATTGTGCATCTTGTAACTGCAATCCAAATTCCCAAGAAGCGAATGCTTTCTTGTATGTAATCGTCTTGTACTCATTAGGTCTTCGTAATGACTTTATTACGTTCAATGCAGTAGTTCCGTTAGGCATTTCGTATTCAACCAAGAAACCATTCTTACTTGTCGCTACAACTTCTGCCCATCTCTCTCCTTGATTTCTAAATACCTGTAAGTGATTGCCTATACTTTTCTTGTTTTGTATGGCTTTGAATCTATTGATTATCCTATGTAGTTTATCCAAGAATAATTCGCTTACGTTTGATACCTCTACGATTTCTCCAAAACCATCATCTATATCTCCTACTTTTTCAAGGTAGGATGCAAGACTGTTTAAGTCTCTAACTGTTGCTACGTAATTCTTATTGATACGTAGGTATACGTGTCCTTTATTGCTCATATCTATTTGTTTTTGTTTCGTTTATAGTTTGATGTTTAACATTCTACTCAAGTACAAGGCATACTCATCACTGACATCGTCAATTGCATCAATTTCATCCTGAGTATAATGGAGGGAATAACACTTCCCTTGATTGTACTCACGTTGCCCTTCTTTGATTGATTCCTTCACTTTAGCAATCAATTTTTGCTCTTGGTTGTCTACTTTTTTTGCAGTCATTTCGTTTGGTTTTTAGTTAAATACTCTGATTCTTCTTCTGCTTCCAGCTACCTCGATTCCGTTGATGAATATCGCTACGATATCAAAACGTAGGCAGTTCGTTCTTCCTATGATTCTTCTCTTTCTCATGATGTTTGGTTTTAAAGGGGGATTGCTCCCCCATTGGTTATTAAATTAATTCGTGTTCCTTGAGTATCTCCCAAGCCCTTTCGTTGTCTGAATTCCATCTGCTTGACATAGCCATAGTCTCAAGGTAACCCTTGATGTACTTTACTACGTCGCTTTTTTCATCTGCAATTGACTGACCTAGGTGTTGTGTCAGTACGTTGTTGTGGATATCCTCTTCATTGAGGATTTTGTTTGTTAATTCAAAATTCATCTTTATTGGTTTTATTGGTTAGTAAATAGTATTGTCCGAATTCTTCCTCTAATTCACATATAAATTCTTCCTTCATTTCAGGCATAAATTCGCCATATTCATCAAACTCTCCATGGTCACTATGTATCTCTACTATATAGTTTAAACACCCCTTCATATTGAAATGACTGCAAGGTTTTTGAATGTATGGTGTGATATCGTATCCGAATCTTACTAATGTCTCTATCATCCTTACAATTACTTGCTTTTGTTTTTTCTTTGTTAACTTCATTTTGTGTTTTTTTGTTGGTTAGTGGTGCAGTGAGTATCGCTCTCATTAATTAGTCATTCTAACTGCACCTAATGTTTGACTTGCACCTCGCTTATATAGTAGGAATCGAACCTACACAAGTCTTTTGATAGCCACGTGAAACTGCTATCTCTCCTCTGTCCCTATATCATATTTGATATGGTTTTAACAACACCCACCTGAGTAGTGTAGTGTTGCCCTTGCCTTACGTACTCCCTTAGTTACGCTTTACTAATCTCTGCAAGACCTCGTCTGACCAACCGAGGTATGTTTATTGTCTTATCAAGATGTCAATGTATATGTAGTTGCTCGTTTGCTTCTGGAACCAAATCTCGGAATACTTAATCGTTCTATCGACATTTTTTTTTTCGGATGTTGTACATCTAGATGAAAACACGTACACCGATCTACGTAGTTATACTTAGTGGGTACTACGTAGTTGACGGGTTTGTGTGTCATTGAATCACTACCTAACACACTGTAAAACAAGCACTTGCAATTGATTTCATATAAACAAGTGAGGTTTTTGTTTTTGGGTGTAATTTTTTAGGGCAGATGCTATTCTCTGTCTGTACATATGTAAGCCAATGAGAATGTCAAACGTCAGATAGGGCGAAATATAGGCAGATTGGTAGGTATATCGGCATATCGGCTCTACATCCCCCGTCGTTACTGGATTTTTTCATATCTCTGATTTTTAATGGTGTAGTACTAGCGAGAGGCTAAAGTCTCTTAAATCGCTTCTAAATGCCCTCTATGAACATTTGCCTTATTTTATCAACATTCCTATGCATGCATAATATATGCACGCATAACAAATCGATTGACCGACCAATTACTATGCATGCATAACATCTAGCTCGCTCGTGCGTGCGTGCGTGCATACGTACATGCGTACATGCACATGCATGCCTATCGTCAGACCGATTGGTAGGTAGGTTTGTCTGAGGTTTCATACAAGCTACTGATAGTCAGATAGTTAGGCAGATAGTTAGGCAGTCACGTCAAACGTAATAGGCTGATAGTCAGACAGATAGACAGATAAAACGTCAAAAAATCCAGAACAAATCTTCGATTTGTATTTGTTTTAGGGGGGTGGGGGTGCTTTCCCTTTTGAGGTCGTCGTCGTCATATATACATATTGACCAATTGCTACACACATCTGACAAGCTAAAAAAAGTCTTATATTTGTACTATAATATTAAGGACATGGACTACAAAAAAAGAAAGGTCGTCAAGACCAACAAGGACGGAGTAAAGACTCGTATAGTATTTGACACAAATAAAGATCAAATAAAAAAAATTGTACGAAAGACAGGTTCAGGTAGAGTTGAAAAGATAATATACGATAGGGGTGGTAAAGATATTATAAAGACGAAATATAGTCCTAAAGCAAAGGACAAAAATGATTTAAAAATAACAAAAAAAACGACAGTTTCAAAATATAGTCCTAAATATACAGGGGATGAAAGCAAGGACATTCTTAAAAAGAAAGTGATTCTTAGAAGAGTAAAAACCAGTGACAATGATTTGAATGGCGAAAAACTGGTGAATAGAAGAAAGACAGTGACGAAGGGCTCTGACAATTTTGGATCTAGTAAGTCAAAAACTACGATTAAGGATGGCGTCAAGACCAAACAGAAGTTTAGAAAGGACGGAACAGTCAGGAAGACGGTCACACGGACGCCAGGTGGCGTAGAGAAGGAGATCGAGAGAGGAAACAAGCGGATCGAGGTACAGAAGTACAAGGACGAGGGCGTGAAGAACAGGACTGTAATTAATATGGTGAAGAACTCTGCATTCAAAAACCTACCATCATCTATGGTTGAAGATGCAGCGAAGCCAGAGAACAATGTGATGATGAACAATAAAAAATAAATAGATGTGGGAGCTCATTATAGAGAATAGGATCCGTTTCGGTATAAATGTAGGCTTTGAGTTCTACAGTCCAGACGAGGAGAGTGATACATATGAGTTTCATCTAAATATACTAATCATAAAAATAGGAATGATATGGCGTTAAACAATTACACAACAAGCAGTAGATTTTCAACAACCACAACGATACCTGTTACAAATCTTTCCGAAGTAACTGTTACAGGAAATGGTGAGACAGCTTCTCAAAGAAATGAGAGAAAATACAGAGAATATCAGGCAAAGAAACAGGAGAGAGAGAAATTAGTTTCGGATGAAAATAAGCTTGTATCTTCAAGCCAGAAGGATATAGCAAGCTATGATAAATTTGTTAAGGATTTTAATAAGGCTAATCCAGGTATGGACTTTGAGAAACAGCAAAGGACTAAACAGGATTTTACTATGTTTGCTGGTGGTGGAAAAAAAGTCGGATCAGAAGGTTTAAAAAAGTATAACGAGATGCAGAGATCGGAGGGATTACCTGTCGCAAGCACGCTATACCGACCTGGAGATTTTAAGGACGACGATACATTTCTTAAGGCACTTACGTCTAAGGGTACAAGTCGAGGTGCGATCCATCATTCGACATATAAAAGACCATCTGAATATAAGCCAAAGACATATCCTGAGGTTGCTTTTCCAGAGATAGAGGAGGATTTAGATAGAATGAAAGTCATGCCTGCAGATTTTAAGACACGCAGACAAAAAGCAAGAAATATAGAACTTTCAGGTCAGTCTGGACCTGAGTATTCAGATCCCCGTAAGCCTTCATCTGGTAAAAAGGATGTGTTTAAGGGGCAGAAGATTAAGTATGCCAAAAAAGCTTCTAGGGATAATAAAAAAGGATCTAAGGGGCTTGGATACAAAACAGAAGAGCGACTTGCAAAGGCGACCTACGGGCGTGGTCTTGAGGGCACAAACCTTGAGGGTTTGTCAGAACGTAAGGGAGAGGCTAAGTATGAGAGAAGAAGAGCTCTGGCAACTGGTAACATCAGTGCTGCTATGGATGCTGGTCGAGAGGTAAGAGACGTGAGAAAGGCAGAGCGTTATAGAAAGTCAGCCATGGGAGAAGGTGGTGCTAGGATGTCTGGAGACATAGACAGGTCTGGCGCACTGAAATACTTCACCCCAGAGAGGATGGAGGGATTCAGGGATTCAAAAGACAATCCACTCAACAGGAACAGAAGAAGTTAAATAAATAAGCAAAAGCCCACCTAAACGGTGGGTTTTTTGTATATTTGAAAAAATAATTAAATAAAATGATAGTAAAACAGGTACACCTTGGCGACAGCGGCCAAGAGAAACTAAGGGCTGGAATCAAGAAAATTGCGGGTGCTGTAAAGAGCACGCTAGGGGCTAGGGGACGAACAGTCTTAATAGAGTCCGAGAACCATGTAGGCGGTATTACCGTAACGAAGGACGGTGTAACGGTAGCCAGGTCGATCAATCTATACGATCCGACTGAAAATCTGGCTGTGATGATGCTACGTCAGGCTGCCGAGAAGACTGCCACCATGGCTGGAGACGGGACCACGACGTCCATCGTACTGGCCGAGGCGATCATAGACGCAGCAGAGGCATACATCGAGGAGGACACCAACGTGACCGAGGTTATCAGGGAGATGAACTCCATAGCCGAGCGTATAGACGCACGACTCAAGAAGAAGAGCAAGAAGGTCAGCGGTAGGCGTCTTAGGGATGTGGCCACAATATCCGCCAACAACGACAGGAAGGTCGGTGAGATGATCGCTGGTGCGTTTGAGGAGGTAGAGATGGTTACGGTTGAGAACAGTATGAACTCTGAGACCTATGTAGACATCATCAAGGGGATGCGTATCGAGCGTGGGTATACCTCAAAATACTTCGTGACCGACCAGAAGAAGCAGGAGTGTGTTATGGAGAACCCGTATGTATTGATCACGGACCACGAGATCAGCAACCTTGCAAATATAGAGGAGATCCTAAAGCCTATCGTTGCACAGGGTAAGTCACTGTTGATCATAGGAGAGCTGAGTCAGAACGTGTTGAACACCTTGAACGTTAATGCGTTGCAGGGCAAGATAAAGGTATGCAACATCATACCACCAAACTTTGGATACAGGAAGAAGGAGCTATTAGAGGATCTTGCTGTCGCACTTGGCGGCACATACTTCTCTGACGATACTGGAGATGATCTGTCTGTTATACAGATGGGAGACCTTGGTCGAGCTGCCAAGATAGTGGTGCGTAAGGACATGACGGTTATCATGCATTCGGATGATATGGGTGACACCATCACCGACCATGTCGAGGTCCTGAAGAAGGTTGTCTGGGGTACAGAGCAGAAGGAGGAGAGAGACTTCCTACAGGAGCGTATTGCAAACCTATCTGGCGGTATCGGTGTGATACATGTCGGTGCATTGACGGATATAGAGCAGAAGGAGAAGCGTGACCGTATCGATGACGCTGTGTGTGCTGTACAGGCGGCTATTGAAGGGGGAATACTTCCTGGCGGTGGGATCGCACTACTAAACTGCATGCCGATGGTCAATGATGCTAGTATTGCGTCAAAGATCGTGAGGGCTGCACTGTTTGCACCATTCAATCAGATACTTGAGAACGCTGGCGTGGATGGGCTGTCTAAGATGATAGAGTTCAAGGAGGATGGCATTGGATACGATGTCAAGAACGAAAAGATAGGTCAGATGCTCAAGATGGGAATCATAGATCCAGCGAATGTGACAAGGAATGCATTACAGAATGCAGTGTCTGTTGCGACAACTATAATGAGCACGAGTTCAATAATAACAAACGTGAGAGACAATGGAGATACTAAATAAGTTTATATTACTTGAGAGGGTTTACGAGAAGAAGACCAGCTCAAGCGGACTAATAATGAGCGACGACGACTCAAACGAGATGCGTTACCAGAGGGGTAATGTCAAAGATGTTGGGTACAACGTGCTCGGAATCAAGGGTGGTGACACCATAATATTCGACAAGGTGTCGGCATACGACGTCTTGATAGGAGAAGAGAGGCTTACTATCATTCAAGAGAAGGACGTTGCCTGCGTTCTTTAAGGTCTCTATTGGCATCCTTCACCGCAATCGATAATATCTTGTGTGAGAAGGGTGCCCCTTTTTTAAATATCTTATTCCTTCTGGGTGACTCTGGGAGCTCTTCAAATCCTAGTAGCTTTCTATAGATCGTTGCGATCATCTTCTTACCCTTTCGTGATACCTCATACAGAAGGGCCTCGCCCCATCTCTTTTCTCTAAACTTTCTTATAAAACCTTCCCTTAGTAGCCTGTTAAATCTAAGTCGGTCCCATGACATATGGTTGGCATACCTATCGAACTGCTTCCTAGTGAACAGATGCTCCGAGTATAGGAACATTAGCATGTCTAAATCTGCAGAAGACTTGAGTTCGTAGTTAACGACGGCCCATCTCCTGATAACACTCCAGTGCTTCATGAAGTCGTACTTAGCCTCCCGTGTAAAAAATATCTTGTCCTCCCTCTTGGAGATTCGCTTCTTTACCTTTGGAATCATTTTATTATATTTGTATTTATAACAAAGATACTTATAAATGCCAAAAGACGCCTGCTATAAGAAAGTAAAGAGAAGGTACAAGGTCTTTCCTTCTGCTAGAGCCTCACAGGCAATAGCCAAGTGTAGGAAGTCTAAGGGTAAGGTTACTAAGTCTTCTAAGGGATCCAGTCTAAAAAGGTGGGAGAAGGAGAAGTGGGTAGACACTAGGACTGGAAAGGCATGCGGTGCGGGTAAGCAAAACGAGTACTGTAGGCCAACAAAGAGGGTGTCGTCAAAGACTCCAAAGACCAAGGGCGAGATGTCCAAGTCCGAGCTGGCTAGGAAGAAGTCAGAGAAGTCTAGGGTAGGAATGGGTAGACGTGTTAAGTCAGTAAAAAGAAAGTAATGGCAAAGAGGGTAGATAAAAGTAAGATGGCATGCAACAAGCCTAGATCATCCACGAGACCAGGCAAGAAAAAGATGGTTAAGGGATGTGAGGGTGGAAAGGAGAAGATCATACACTTCGGTGCGAAGGGTTACGGTCATAACTACTCCGCTGCAGCTCGCAAGTCATTTAAGGCTCGTCATAAGTGCGGAACTGCCACCTCTAAGCTAACTGCTAGGTACTGGTCCTGCAAGAACCTATGGGCGGGAAAGGGTGGCTCTACAAATAGCTCACCAAAAAATCGTCAAGGAAAATATTAGTATATTTGTAAAACAAAGTAAGAGAACTTGGAATAAGTTCCTTAGTAACTTAATGTTTAAAAATATATAAGATGACAAAGTATAATGATCCTCCAAAAAAGAACGCTCTAGCAAAGGCTGCTGAGTATAAACCAAGTAGCAGCTTTAATCAGGCTGTCAAGCAATCTACATTTAAGAAGCTTCCTCCAAATATGAGTAATGGGTTCAGCTCTAAGGTTGAAGGCGGAACAGGTGGTAGGCCTGATACACCCCTTCCTTCCACAAGTTTTAATTCAGGTAGTTCATCAATGTCTTTTAAAGAAAAAAAGAAATCAATAAAGCAGCAAGCTAAGCTTAAGAAAATGCAAGCTAAGGCAGATATGACTTCGGAACAAAAGGCAGCACAAAAGGCAGCTAAAATAAAATCAATTGGTAAAAATATAGCAGCAGGTTTAGGTGCAGCAGTTACAGCAAGTCAGTCATATAGTCAGATAAAGAAAAACATAAAAAATTAATACAAAAGAAATAGCATATAGAATATCACAACCCTTAGCGAATACACAGTTTAACGATGATAATCCTAAAAGTAAGAGAGGGAAATATTAGTACATGATCAAGATAAAGAAACATAAGGGTTTGGGGGACACGGTTGAGGCCATGACCAAGCTGACTGGCATTCAACAGATCGTAAAGGCTGGAGCCAAGGCATTCAATCAGCCATGCGGATGCGAAGATCGTAAGGACAAACTAAACGAATTATTTCCATATGGGAAAAAGTAAGACATCCAAGTACTATGAGGAGAACCCTGAGGCGGCTGAGAAGCGTCGAAGGTATCAGAGGGAGCTGAACAAGACCGAGAAGCAGAAGAAGTACCGTGCCGAGCATACAAAGGAGCGTAGACGTAGAGGTATAGACGGAAAGGGTGGAAAGGATGTCAGTAATAAAAAAAATGGTAAATTTGTACTTGAACACCCGTACAAAAACAGGGCACGCAATGGTGCCGACGGCAAGAGTACTAAAAAATAAAGAAAATGGGATACCAAAAATTACAAGCAAACAGGGCAGCTACAGTTACACTAAGTGACACTGTAGACATACCATACGTAGGAGATCAATCAGGAGCCAAGCTATGGCCATGCGTGTTATATATTGGCGGTGCTGGGGATCTTAAGGTCACAACTGCAGGTGGTGACGAGGTCACGTTCAAGGGATTAAACGCTGGCACATTTATACCTGTTCAGGTGACTAGAGCATGGGCCACACCTGATGGTGGTGGTACAGCTGCTTCTGACGTAATAGCACTCTGGTAGGATGCCTATTGAGATCGGCATATCAGCCACTATAGGTGGGATAGCTGGAAACACTCCTGGTGGTGATACGCCTCCATTCAGCAATGTAAATTCCTTCAGTTTTGACGGAGTTGATGAGCATTTTTTAGGTACATCTACTTATTCAGAGTTAGACGGACAAAATAATTTTACATTTAGTTTTTGGATTAAACCAACGAATTTAAACAACTCAACAGTAGTTTTTTCTATTGGCAATAATTCAAGTGATTATAGAGCACAACAATTTTATTGTTATATAAGAAGTAATGGGCAGATGTTTTTTCATTTAAAAAATATGTCTATTTATTGCAGGACAAATAGCAGCGCAATTAGTGCTAATGTATGGCAACACGTTCTAATTTGTCGTAAGAGTAGTGCTGCTGTTGGAAGTAAGGCAAAAATATTTGTGAACTCCGTAGATGTAACAGGTACAGAAACCACAAGGTATTATACAAATACAACCCCCGCAACTACAGGCTTAATGATAGGCGAACATACCAATAGTTATTTAGCGCCATTTTTAGGCAAAATTGATGAATTTGCAATATGGAATGAAGAAGATTTAAGAAATGACGTAGCAACCATATACAACAATGGAACGCCTACAGACCTAAACAACAACGGATTAACCGCACCAACAACGTGGCAACGTATGGGAGAAAATGCAACTTGGAACGGTGCAATTTGGACTATGACAGATGTCAATGGAGGTTATACCAATAGGTCTGCAAATATGGTAGAAGCCAATAGAACAACAGACGTACCACCTAATCCTTTTGTAAATTTACAGAGCATACTCTTAGATGGGGTTGATGACTATGTAACTATGGGCGCACCATCAGCATTACGCTTTAATAGGTTAGACTCTTTTTCTTTTAGTGCTTGGGTTAATGTTAGTGCTACAGGTAATAGTACAATACTTTCTAATCAACTTGCGCCAAGCACAAACTATAGAGGTTATTATTTTGCAGTACAAAGTAATAAATTAGTGGCTATATTTCGTTCTACGTTATCAGATAGGTTAATATTTAACGGTGCTTCAAATTTATTAAGCGGTTGGAATCACGTAGTTTTTACTTATGATGGAACCGCAGCTACAAATAGTGGACAGTTTTATATTAACGGAAGCGCAGATACAACAACGGGAACAGGCGCATTAACAGGAACTGCCGAAAGCACAGATACATTATATTTAGGTTGTCGAAGCAATGCAGATAATTTCTTTGATGGCAAGGTTGATGAAACGGCTATCTTCACAACAGAGTTATCACAAAGTGATGTAACATCAATATACAACGGAGGTGAACCTAATGACATTAGTAGTCTTTCGCCTATATCTTGGTGGCGTTTTGAAGGTAGTGGAACAACTGCAACAGATAGTGGAAGCGGAGGCAATAACGGAACATTGTCAAACGGAGTAACACGAAGTACAGACGTACCAAGTTTTGCAAATACAAAAAGCATAGCGTTAGACGGTGTTGATGACTATGTAAATGTAGCAGACAATAACAATTTAAGTTTTGGTAATGGTGTTACAGATTCGCCTTTTAGTATTTCTACTTGGGTTAAAATGAACGATGCAACAAAGTTTAGAGCAATTGGTAAATATGGCGCTACTAATATTGAATATCTTTTTGCTACAGGAGGAGATGATAAAGTAGTATTTAATTTATATGACAATAGTGCAAGCGCGAGAATAGGTAGGCAGTATTCTACTGCAATAACATCTTTCGAAGGTCAATGGATTCACTTGGTTGCTACATACAACGGAAACAGTAGCACAAGCGGTTTAAAAATTTATTTGAATGGTTCAAGAGTAGACGACACAAATTCAACTTTAGGAACTTATGTTGCTATGGAAAACACTACACAACCTTTGTTTATTGGTAAATTGACTACAACATATGCAGACGGAAACGTTGACGAAACGGCAGTATTTAACACAGAACTTTCTGCAAGTGATATAACTACAATTTACAACGGTGGTGTGCCAAATGACATATCTTCATTAAGTCCACTTTCGTGGTGGAGATGCGGAGACGGAGATACTTCGCCAACACTTACAGACAATGGCTCTGCAAGTAACAATGGAACGATGACAAACTTTACAACTTTTAGCACAGATGTGCCAACATAAAAACAAATAACAATGAGTACA
>Ga0181388_1000598_pt1 | contig 11768 bp, 12 predicted proteins | sample 11SPOviralmetaG_FD_130120 | JGI IMG/M metagenome (GOLD analysis project Ga0181388, IMG submission 130120) | Marine viral communities from the oligotrophic San Pedro Time Series (SPOT) site, San Pedro Channel, CA, USA - 11 SPOT_SRF_2010-05-17 | ecosystem: Environmental > Aquatic > Marine > Strait...
GCACTGTTTGCTGTACTCTGTGCCGCACTTGCTGTACTCTGTGCACTGTTTGCTGTACTCTGTGCCGCACTTGCTGTACTCTGTGCACTGTTTGCTGTACTCTGTGCACTGTTTGCTGTACTCTGTGCCGCACTTGCTGTACTCTGTGCCGCACTTGCTGTACTCTGGGCACTGTTTGCTGTACTCTGAGCCGCACTTGCTGTACTCTGGGCACTGTTTGCTGTACTCTGAGCCGCATCTGCCTTCTCATCCGCCGCCGCCGCACTCGCTACTGCACCATCCGCTGTACTCTGGGCACTGTTTGCTGTACTCTGAGCCGCACTTGCTGTACTCTGGGCACTGTTTGCTGTACTCTGAGCCGCACTTGCTGTACTCTGGGCACTGTTTGCTGTACTCTGAGCACCGTTCGCTGAGGTCTGAGCACCGTTCGCTGAGGTCTGAGCACCGTTCGCTGTACTCTGTGCCTGACTCGCCGCACTCGCAGCACTATTCGCTGTACTCTGTGCCGCACTTGCCGCACTCTGGGCACCTGCCAATGATTCCGAAGAAGCTACCCAATTCTCACCATCAAATGTTAGAATATTACCCGATGCAGCCCCATTTGGAAGTAAATTATTTGTTACTTCACTTATTCTATTTACATTAGAATGTAAAATTTTCAACTGTTCAGTTATGACAGTAAAAACAAAATTGTCCATTTTATACTAATATAAATATACATTTTAAATATCATATTTAATTTATTAACCGCAATGATATGTACACCCAACAAACGCTGCTATATGTACCGCATTTGCTTCGTCGGTTTGATTACCAGATGCGTCTAGATACCTGATTTTGTACGCCTTTTGGGTATCGGATAAGTGATCTTCCCATTGGATCTGATCGTGTTCGTCAAGGATGTTCACTAATTCTTGTCGGGTTTCAAGTTCGAAATCTTCATTTTCTGTTTTCGTTTCTTCCTTTGTAATCTTTTGATGTGTATCATTTACAATTCTACGATTCTCTTCGGGTAGATTCATGTATTCTTCTTCAGTTATATCATCATACGTCGTCTTCACCCAGTAATTCACTGTAGCCATTTCCTTTTTAATAATTTGAATAGGATGAGTCGCGGGGTTGAAATCGCAGTCCATAGTGATTTTGGCAACCGTGTAGTTCGCGAGGAACTCACTGTCTTGTTTTATACCGTACCCAACCAGGTTAGAGGTTGTGATATAGTCTCCAGATTCGAGAGGTCCATTTATATTTGACACCCAAATTGCACCCTCACCTACCGAGTTGATATAGACACGGGTGTCACCCATTTCTTTTTCGAACACGGATACGAAATTTCCGTGACTATCTTCTCGAGATTCCGGATCCTCTGATCCAGATATAACCCCAAAACATTTTTTATCCATCGCTAAACCCGAAAGAGACACAACCGGAAGCGACTCATTTATTGTAATCGCGCCCGCCCCTGCTTCAATGCCGCCACTCATCTTGATGTATTTGTTATTGTCCGCAGATACTATAAGACCCTCGAGTTCTTTGGCTCTACTGAAAGGAGTATCTTTAACGAATGTTCTATGCTGACCGGTAAAGTTATCGAACGTGCGAATCAATCCGTCGGCCTGAGTGTGATTGAGATACCCCCTCGGCTGGAGATCTCCCGTCGAATTCCTGTAAGAGAATTGTAATTTCTTTACCGATACGTCGGTGCTGGAGACATAAGCGCCAAAATTTATATACCATCTCTCTTGAATTCGATTTTCGAACATAAGGGTGGGCGAATAAAATGGAAAACTAAAATTCATAGACGGTTCGTAGCCCGCGAAGGACGTGCCCGCCTGCCCTATTCGTTTAACACTCGCATGGCCAGCCTCATTTACTGCAAACTCGGTACTACCGCTGCTATATTCTTTATAAGTAGTAACCAGGAATTGTCCATCACTCGTATCAAATGTTATATTTCCTCTAGTAGCGTCTCCGGGGGATGTGGAAATCGTTGATATTGCAAGATTGTGACTCAGAGTAATCGCGGACGCGACATTTTCGCCGGTGCCAGTGGTGGTATTCGTCATTGCAAGGCCGTGATAACCCGGACCGGAGATCTTTTCAAGATTCGACAATACTACCCCTTTATCGTCGGTTCGGTAGGTGCTATCCCCTCTAGAAACAGCAATAGCTTTTCCAGCTCCTGAGGTAGCGATTGTCGGGCTAGTTAATGTTTTATTCGTTAATGTGTGAGTAGAACTGGCTGTTATGTAGTCATCAGGGATTGTAGTCAGAAATGAAACCCCGTTAATCTTTGAACTTGAATTTAAATTAACAACGGCAGTACCTACCGTACTTCCACTTCCCAGTCTAGCATGTTCATCGTATGCTCCCCCATCCTGACCATCCTGACCATCCTGACCATCCTGACCATCCTGACCATCCTGACCATCCTGACCATCCTGACCATCCTGGCCATCCTGGCCATCCTGACCATCCTGACCGGGATCTCCTTTCGGACCGACATCTCCTTGCACGCCAGTACCACCACCCGATGATACCGAAGAAGCCACCCAATTAATACCATCAAAAGCAAGGATATCACCCGATGCAGCCCCGTCTGTAACTAAATTACGTGTTGTTTCACTTATCCCATTTACATTAGATTGTAAAATTTTTAACTGTTCAGTTATACCAGTTAAAACAAAATTATCCGTTTTATCGGTTACGCGAGGCGAAACAAAATTACCCATTTCATCGGTTACATCGGTTACATCGGTTACATCGGATACATCGGATAAACCAGGTTTGTCCATTTTATATTACAATATATTATAAGAGTACATTTTAAATATCATATTTATATTTATATTTATATTTATATTTTAAGTTAAAGTTCCATTACAATAAATTGCGTCTGGTCGCCCGTCTTCCACCATTCTGCGACATTTGCATTTTGATCTTCGCGACCAACAACCCTGAATGCTTGATTTGTGCCTTGCGTTGATTCAAAATGGTCAATTTTTACCATCATAAAAAGTTCGTCCCCAGCATCCAATTCAAAAAAATTATCGATGGTTTCGGTCCTAAATTTAACCGCGCCGGCATGTAAAGTCGTTGAATCGTCTCTGAGATCAAAAATTTTATAAGAAATAACTGAATCAACTGAATTTCTTCTACGATACAAATAGTGTTCACTTTTTACTCCATTGCCTGCTCCACGACTATATTCGCCCAATATATTAGCAGTTACCTGATAAACTCCGCCACGACCGGATGGAACTTTAAAATAAGTTCGCCATTTGGACGATGTTTCAAGATTCCTATTCCATAGTGATGCTGTACCACCCCATAAACTTACTGAATTACCGAATGTAGGAGTTCCATAAGTATTAGCCACGATGTCATGGAAATGTATATGCAAGAGCTGATTATCCGGAAACGAATCCGAAAAATCTGGCAGCCCCTTTGAGTTCGCGCGTATAGCCTTACTCATTATTTTATTCGAAATAGAAATAGGTATATTATTAACAGTTACTCCAGTTGGTAAATTAATACTACCTGTTAAAACTGGGTTATTTTTATTAGCTTTTGCAATGGACAAATTTTCGAGCTCAGTCGCCGAAGAAGCCATTGCATCCGCCAAAGTAGATACAGTTGTTGCAAAATTAGCTGCATCTGTTGCTGAAGTGGTTGCATCTGTCAATGAAGTAGCCGCCTCCGCCGCCCAAGAAGATGCAATTGTAGCCTGCTGTTGCGCAGTGAGTTTTGATTCGATAGATGCTTCCCGGCTCCGCTCCGCATCCTCCGCATCATTTTCTGCAGAGGTCTCATGAACCAAAATTAAAGATTGTGCTTCGGAGTTGGCGGCATTAGAAGGTATCCAATTATTCCCGTCGTATTTTAACACATCATTGATTACCGCATTTTCTGTATAAATGTTTTTAGTTCTTGTATTTATTACATTTATATTATTAATATTATTATTAATATTTGCCTGAAAGATATCCAGTTCATTCGTTAATGTTTCGAATGATGAATTCATTGAACGTATAATATTAATATACATTTTAAATGTATATTTAAAATGTACACTACATTTCCATAATGGTTAAATTTGTACAACTCCCAGGGAAATTGCCTGCTTTAAGTCTAAAAGCATTAGTACTATTATCCGTGTAAGGGTGCCCAGCTCGCAACTTAATATAGATTTCATCGCCTGAATTTAATTCGAACATTTGATCTATATTCATTGTAAGTTCGTCTAACATCGCGCCCAAATTGTCGGTAATATGTCTAGCCCTGAATTCACTGTAACCAATACTCTTGTGAACACTGCTTCTTACTCTATATATAATGCAGTTCATTCTGAGTCCCACCCCACCTTGATAATCCCCCTGTCCAAATTGTCCGGTTATATTACCAAGTATTCTATATATCCCAGATCTACCAGATGGAACTGTAAAATAAGTTCTTTGACCGTCGTTGGCCCACAATGTAGTCGATGATTGAATAGTATGCGAACCAGAATTTAGAGTTGGCGTACCAAATGTATTAAGAGACACTTCATGGAAACGTACAACACTGTAATCATAACTATTTCCACCCGTCGCGTAATCGGGGGTATCGTCTACGCCAGAACGATAAACTCGTGATATTATTTTATCCTTATTATACAATAAAATAGGAACGTTGTTAATTGTTGTACCAGATGGTAAATTAACAGTACCTGTAAAAACTGGGTTATTTATTCGGGCCTTTGAAGCTATTAAGTTCTGCGATTCAGTACCTAAGAAAGCCGCATTTGCTGCATACTGTTGCGCAGCGTTTCTTGATTCGAGAGATTCTGCTACCTTCTCCACTATATCCAGTTTAGCTCTCTCTGCGTTCGCCTCCGCCGCCGCCGCCACATTTTCTGCTTCGAGAGATTCTGAAGCCGCCTCGCCTGCTGCATTTTCTGCTTCGAGAGATTCTAAAGCCAAAGTCTGAGCCCTTGAAACACCAGAGGCTGCGCCTGGTGGAAGAGCTGCGGGTATCCAATTGGCTCCGTCAAACTTTAAAATGTCGTTAGTTTGAGCATTTTCAGTATTTATATTTCCTAATCTTAAGTTCATATTATTTATATCAGTTTCTATCCTATTTGTAGCTTCTCGGATAATATTAAGCTTATCAATTAACAGTATACTTTTGTCCATTGCTTATATTTTATAATATATAATTTATATAATTTATAATTTATATAATTTATATAATTTATAAATTAAACATTACATTACATTACATTACATTACATTACATTACATTACATTACATTACATTACATTACATTTTCTGAAGTTCCCTAATACGCCACTTCCCTAATATTTAAGAAAGTCCAAACCGGACCCCCCCTAATACGCCAATTTACGACAGTGCCGTCAATAACAATTACCTTAACTGCTACCCATATTTCCTCTCCGGCTTCAAGATAGACTATATCCTTGGCTTTGCGAGATACAATATCATAAGAAGTTTCGCGGGTACTATTTACATCGGGGCGTTCACATAAGTTAAATTTATTCTCCATTATGAGGGTATTAAAAAACCCCAATGTTCGTTTATAAACACGGATTACATGGTCAGTTCCATTTGCATTATCATCTCCTACGCCATTGTAACCAGCATCTATTGTAACCTGAGTAGATATTTCGTATATTCCGCCTTTGTTAGCGGGAACTGTAAAAGATGTTATTGACCCAGAATCATTCCATAGTGTTGACGCTGCTGGAGAAGATGTACTACCCATGGACGGAGTGCCGGTATTATTTTTGTGAACCATGTCGAACTCTACCGGCACTTCAGTATCATTTAGTGTCGAGTATTGACCGCTGAAGCCAGAGGCGCTAAAACATGCGGATGTTATTATTTTTTGATTAGCCAATAAAATAGGAACGTTGTTAATTGTTGTACCAGATGGCAACTGAACTGTGCCCGTAAAAATTGGATTATTTGAATCAGCCCTTGAACTTATTAAACCTAACGACGTACTCATAACGTCGTTACTGTAGGAGACGGAGGCTATTTGATTACTTGTTTGTATTTTATATGCATCCGCAGTGGCCGCCAAAGTATCTGCATTTGTTGCTGAAGTAGTTGCATTTGTTGCTGAAGTAGTTGCATTTGTTGCTGAAGTAGCCGCATTTGCTGCATACTGTTGCGCAGTGTTTCTTGATTCGAGAGATTCTGAAGCCGCAACCTCAGCTTCAGCGACCCCATCCGAGCCCCCCGAGATAGATGTAGGTACCCAATCTGTACCATTATATACTAACAAATTATTTAGTTGAGCACCCCCCCTTTTAATATTTTTTGTTTTTTTATCTATATCATCTAATATTATACCAAGTTCATTAATATTCGATTTTTCAATATTTAATTGACCTAACGTGTTATTCAGAATAAAATCCTCTGAATTCATTTATTACATTAATTACAATTTAATAATTTAAAAATGAAAACCAAATAATTCAAACATCTTGTTATATAAATTTATAGCTTTTATATATTTTTCTTCCGTGTCTATTACCATTTTCGAATTCAATTCGCTTATAAAATAATCCTTCCCAAAATTAATTATCCAATATACATCAGGCTTTGAAATTGTATATTCCATGTCCCAAGTTAAATCATGTCCACATGAGACACATACATCATAAATGTCAACGTCGTATGTTTTATATTCTATTATTTCTTTTATAATAATATCAATGTCCCGAATTAATTTACTATCGACATTGATGTTATTCATTTTATCACAGAGTTCATCCATGATTATTAATTTTTACTATCTTAATAATTTAACTTATTATTTTTTTTGCAATTTCTTCTAATAATTAGATTCAAGATCTTTATCAGCTGCAGATTCCCTGTTATAAATTTTAATGGCAAATTCTGTACGACAAGTATCTGGCATTGCCTGATTAGATGCCTTAAAGGTTTTTTTGTATAAAGATACATCCGCTCCTCGCAAAGGTAAAGCCTCCTGCTGTAAACGTTCAATCTCTTTAAGTGCCCATTCTGAAAGTTCGTCAGAAGGTCTACGATCTTCGCGGCTCATTCCCATCTGTAACGTGATGTATCTATAATAACTTCCAAATTGTTTAGCAATTGATCCATGTTCGGCAGCCTTTTCATCTGCATTATAAAATTTCTTAAGGCTCTGAACAAATGATGTAACCAAACCAATTCCACCAGCTGTAAAAAGAACCGCATCCTTAGCATTAACATCATCAATGCTTCCAGCCACTAAACTAGCAGCAGAAGCAACCGTAGTTGCTACTATACTATATAATGTTAGATTGTTTGAAATGCCCCTCCAATACCCCGAAGAGTTTGAATGCATAAATCTCAACCCAGCCGCTTTTTCTCCCCATGAGGAAAGCAGGTTTTCATAATCATCATTCCACGATGCGGCATTTACGCGTTTTTTAGCAGCACCTGCGCGTATCTGTGCAAGAGCAAAATCTTCTTCATTAGACATTTTTTTTTAATTTAAGTAAAGTATATTTATTTATTTTAGAATTTAAATTTAATTTAAATTAATTAAACGCTTCGGAATATGTTCTTTTTCTCCCACACACCCTTTTCTCATGTTCGCGTCTATATTTAATTGCATACTCTTTAATACTTTGTTTCCATTTATTAAATATGGCAATGTCTAATGCGAAGGGCTGGTTCATCGTCTTGTAATGTAATGTAATGTAATGTAATGTATTTTTATATTATTTACAAAAGAGAATTCATAAGTTTGATGTAAATATTTTCAGGAATGTCCTTAGAATTATCAAAAAGAATATCTGATATATTGCGCATTTTTTGATTGTGATTTGAAATCTTAATAGTGAGCGAATCGACCTTTTTAAGAAGCTGCACATTTTCATTCTTTAGATTCTCAATTTCTATTTTGTTGTGTAAATATTTCCTTACGAGTTCTTCCTTTGAATTAAAAACATTAACTCTCTTGAGTTTCGGTGGAGACGAGTCTAGATCCCGAATTTTATAAGGAGGAGTCATTGCCCGCTCGGGAATGTTTTGCAAAATTCTTTCAATTGCCGCCATCGTTAAAATTACACCTTGTTTTAATTTCCCCGAAGAGAATAATTAATTACGAATGGGTTCAAAAAAATCGGGTCTTTTTGATATGTCTTCCTTTTCAAATTTTATATTTTTATAAAACATTTTATGGTACTTATCATCTTCCAATTGTTCAAAATCTTCGTGAATTTTTTCTGATATTTTACACATCTCTTCCCAGAACATACGAACCTGTTTGCGTTCTTCATAGGTCTCAGCAATTTTAAAAAACATTTTATTTTCACGCACATCTTTAAACTCCGAAGAGTTTATGTGCTTTATCTCATTATCACATTTTGTCTTCATTCACGGCCGGTTCATTCATCATAGGCTGCGAATTATAAATATTGTTAAGTTGCCGCGCGAAGTGCCTGCATGGACACATACATTCATGTGTGTCTTGGTTTTCTGGAATTGTAGTATTGAATGTAATGTAGATGCACGTCGGTTTGTTAACCTGATGCCGGTTGCAACATTTACACGACTTGCAGGTCCGGAATTTTTCAAATATCGTGTTTCCGGGGATTGCATCGTATGCCTCTTGAAAGACATGAGGGACAATTGGTTCGGGGCTAAGGGGGGGCGCGGAAAGATATGTGTTGCGCATATTATTTTATTTCAATTGATATGAATCGTTACATCCTATTAATCTACCCTAAGGTTTAGTAACTATTGTTTATTGTAATTTTGTATTATAATATCAAACGCGGTCCCTCTTTTAATATCGTCTAAAATTAAATTATAAGTTTTAGGGTCTGTATGTTTTATTATATTAGCAAATTCAATTATTGTATAACCAGGCATACTTGTTTCACACCTACCCTATTAATCTCCGGGGAGATTTATTTTTTTTTTATTTTTTTTAAATTTTAGGTCTATCTTCCGTATTTCCGCGAAGACTTCTTTTTCTTCGGCTTTACAATTTCCCAAGTTTCTGAATCAGAATCATTCGGATTCATCACTACCCCAAATAATATAACCGGAAGAGGCTCGTCATCCTTGTAATCTGCCCAGCGGCGCGCGGAAACAGCGGGCATACGATTAGATTAGTCTCAGAGATTTTACACGCCCTTCTTTGTAGTCCGAGGACTAAGGATTGTTTTTCCCGGCTAGTTTAAGGCGGTGATAAGCCAATTGGAACATCATCATCGCCGAGTCCTTGAAAGTCTGTTTGGAAGTCATCATTACATTTGCGACATGCTAGTGTAATCTCATAACACCGTTCAACCCTTTCGCACTTATTTTTAAAGAACTCAAATGGTTTCTCTTCGTTCTTCCTGTATTTGTCCCATAGAGCTGCCTGGACGTACGCAATTCCCGGTCCAATGTGCGCGCGCGTTAGCTCCTTGTGTACATTTCCACAATACTTGCAATAATAACCCCCGCTTTGTTTAAGTAGTTTTAGACGTTGCTTAATAACGCGGTTAGCGAGGCCGTTTTTTTGTCCCGCCTCTCGCACCATTCGAAGTTCCTGCTGCTGCTGTGACTTTGGCTCTTCTATGTCTTTCCACTTCCAAGTTATATCAGGAATAGGAATACGACGAGGAGAGAGGAGCGGCGGCTTGCGCGGCGGCGGATTGATCAATCTCTCGACCAACTCGGACTTGTTACCACTCCCCTTGAGCCCCTTCTTCCTCAATAGATCCCGGAGAGCTTCGCACGTCAGCGAACGCAGATCCTCGGCGTAGATGTGCATACAATTAGATTAGTCTCAGAGATTTTACACGCCCTTCTTTGTAGTCCGAGGACTAAGGATTGTTTTTTTATGCAATTGCATTTTCGGTTTACTTGATCACCAGCGCGTCCATGAGGTCCTTGTACAGTCCCTCGGGTATCTTTTCGGAATTGTCGAAGAGGATCTCCTGAATCTTGACCTGCGACTTGGTCGGACCAGAGGCACTCGGAACCACGTAATCCGGGCGCTGCGCCATCGCCCAGTTAATCCATCGTTCCCGCAGTCGCTGCTGCTGTTCCTCTTGGTACTGGCGGCGGAGCGCAACTCGCCTCCTCATCTCAGAATCGACCCAGGCCTGGCGAAACACCTCGGCAGCGTCGTCGTCGTGAGGGCACGTGCGCCGGGTATGTCCTTCGCCTTTGCAGCGGCTGCATCGCCCCATCTCTCCGTCGCTTAGTTGCTTCGCTTACACCCGATTAGTGTCCACCCCCCTTAAATACCATTTTTTTATGCAATTGCATTTTTAGGTATACCTAAGCGTTATAGGGGCGCCCCTGAGAGGCTTAGGTATACCTAAAAATGCAATTGCATAAAAAAATGGTATCTAAGCCGGCGCCACAAGAGGGGGGTGTACAAGCAACCCAGTCAATCCGAAGCGAAACCATGGCGACCTCCTCGGCAATCCTCTCCCAGATCATTGACGAGCTCCTCGCGACGAAGCCCGGCAACCGCAATGACGCAATCAAGCTCCTCGCGGACAAGGGCCTTCTCCCCAAGAAACTCATCGAGGTGCCAAAGGAGAAGAAAGTCACGCGCTTCGCGAGTAAGGCCGCGGAGGACTTCGCGGAGGCCAAAGGCATCACCGTTCCGGACGACTTCAAGGGCACTGCTACCAATGACAAGATCTCGGTGAAGGACCTGAAAATCCTCGCCGAGCCCCCGAAGCGGAAGATCAATGCGTCTCCCGGCGCGCAGCAGTTCGCCAGGGACAACGGGATCGACATCACCACGGTGACCGGCACGGGAGCGGAGGGCAAGGTTGTTCTGAAGGATGTCAGGGCGCTTATTCCCGAGCCCGCCGCCGCATCCGATGACAAGATGAAAATCTCGGCGGCCGCGGCGAAGCTGATGAAACAGTACAACTGGGACGAGGATGATGTTTCCCATATCCAGGGGACGGGCAAGAACGGCGCCCTCAAGAAGGAGGACCTTGACGAGATGGTGAAGGAAGCAAAGGAGGAGGACGAGGAGACGGACCCGGAGTCGGATGAGGACTAGACCACTGGACCCTGAAAAAAAAAACCCAAAAAAATCACATGGTACCCTTTGGGGTACAAAAACCCACGTGTATATGACATTGCTCAGTTCAATAAATTCTTTGCTTATTCAATCGGGTCCGATATATATGGATTTTCTGGACTATTGGACTGCATTTTCTATCGAGTGCCATTTTAGACAACTCGTAAAGGAATGTCAGCAGTTAAATGACACGGGTAAAACCAATATCACCGAAACTCAAGAAACCGATGGCCTACCCCCTTTGAACTAAATTTTTATAGGGCGTGGATGTATTTCAATTCCTAGACATTTTAACACAGTAAATAAATAAATTTATTCCTTAGGGAATTTATTTATTTATTTATTTATTTCCAAATTCTACAAAGTCCGTTTTCAGAAATTTCAATAAAATTAGAACATTTCGGGAAAAATTAAAAAAGTTGGAAAAGTTGAAAAGTTGAATATAAAGAAAGTTTCTTTGAATATAAAGAAAGTTTCTTTGAATATAAAGAAATTTTTAAAATACCGTACTTTTTGAAAATCCGTGGGGTACTTAAAGAAAATTACATACCCAAAAACGGACTTTACATCAAATTACATGTAATTTTTTTTAGCCTGTGGTACAGGCGTCAAAAAAAAAAGAATTTCTCGTCTTAATGTTTGTTTTTTCTCAAAGTCCGCAGTCCGCGCCCAAAACTTTTCTATGTTATACATTTGTAAAAAAAAA
>Ga0181388_1000607_pt1 | contig 11719 bp, 13 predicted proteins | sample 11SPOviralmetaG_FD_130120 | JGI IMG/M metagenome (GOLD analysis project Ga0181388, IMG submission 130120) | Marine viral communities from the oligotrophic San Pedro Time Series (SPOT) site, San Pedro Channel, CA, USA - 11 SPOT_SRF_2010-05-17 | ecosystem: Environmental > Aquatic > Marine > Strait...
CACCTCCTGCACCTGAATGTATTGCTTGACCTTGTAATGTACTCCAACCGACATTAGTACCTTCCCACGCATACAAAGAACTAAACGTGCCATCAACAACTTGATTGTCACCTAAAACATACGGAACCTCTTTTATGGATATAGAATCTACATAAAATTGTGCTGCAGCAGATTGACCTCTTAAAAATATATTTCCCGTATTTGTTCGTGCGCCTGTAAAAGTACCTGTTAGTGTCTGCCAAGAACGTGATGTTGTTGTAGTAACAAGATCATTAGGGGCGTCTTCATCTACAGCATCAACCCTAAAAGTTCCACTAACTAAATAAACTTCTACAGTGATTTGGTATTTTACGCCATTAACAAAATCAAAAGGTTGCTTTACTCTTGATAAAGCTGAGGAATTAACATTAATATCTGCAACATTACTTCTACCCTCATGTGTGCCAACCGCAATGGTAGCTCCATTTTCAGCTTGCCAAGCAGTTGTGCCTGTTGGAAAGTCTCCATCAACAACCAACTCCGGTGACCCGTAGGTTGGAGTGACTGTCGTACCGCTTGCCACCTGAAGTGGTATTCCTAAATACTTTGCCATAGGCTTAAGAATAAACTATTGATGAAATCGCTCTAGGTGGAACCTGTAATGGAGCAACCTCTTTCCAATTCGAACTAAACAAGTCTTGAATAACTCCAAGAATCCAAATCTTCATATCGTGACCTTCTACATTAGCATCGTGAGTTATTGTTATAACACCAAGATTAGAAAGAGAAGTTTCTTGATAAATCTTTAATGTTAATACATTAGAACTTGTTGTCCCTACACTCATAAGGCCCTCAAGATTACTAATGATTACATCACTTGTTCCGTTGTTTAGATATATATACTTTCTCATGATTATGCTATTTGAATGTCAGAAATTGAATAAGGAGCGTCAGAAGCTGATACGTTATACATCGGCTCTGACCAAGGTCGTTGATTAGCTGCAATAAATTGTCTAGTAAGCCAATCAGTCATAGCGGTATCTGAAGCTGAAGGCATGGCTGCGTGAGATATTTGACATCGGTCCAACCCTGCATCTTCCGTTCTATACACTATATCGGTTTGTCCAACTAAATTAGTTTGAATTTTTACCATACTTGCAATAGGTATTATAAGCACCTCGTGCGTTGGAATGTCATTTACTTTAATAAATTTTACCATTGTTTTTTTGTTTTAACTATATAAATGATTAATAATGTCACAAAGATAGCAAAAAAAAAGGAAGCATTTCTGCCTCCCTTTAACTACTTAGTCTCTGCGACTTTTTCTAGAAATTCTAGAACGTCTAGACCATCATCACTTTGTAAATAAGATGAGACCACATATAACGGGTCCTCTCCAAACGGAATAACAAGCATCCGTTTTTTATTAGTAGGAGTGTTAAAGAACACTTCCTTCTTATTCTTTCTAAAAGCTAACACGCCTTTATCAAAGAATGATTGTATCATTGAGTCAATATGTAAAGATGAATCTCCTACAACCTGCAAGAATGCCGCAGGGTTCTGCTTAGCAAATAATAAAATATCTCTACGAAGCTCAGATGATGTAATTGTACTAGGGTCAGTACCAAACGCTACACGAGTAACCGCTTCTATTTGGTCTATGTTTAACTCACGAGCTGCAATCAACGCATCAGCCTCTAAGTTTAAATCCTCTAGTACTTCAGAAGCCTCTTTGTTTTTATCAACTAAAGAATACTTAACATCCTTTGCAGGGTGTAAATCTAAAAACTTCTGTAATGCTTGGTTTGATTTTGGAACCGTTAAAAACCCATCCTCAAATACAATTGGCTCTAGTATTGCGTTGCCATCTTGCTCGTCCTCGAATGGACTCTGTTGGTTTCTTGCGTATCGAAGTGCTCTTTGCTCTCCCTTCTCTTCGTCAAACCATAGTAATGGGAATCTTCTTGAATTTCTTGAAGCAAGCATAAACGATAAAGGTGCGTCTTGACCCAATAGTTTGTACTGCTTATCTACGTACTCTACTGTTTTTTTCATTTGAATTTAATTTGAATTTAAAAAAAAAGTAAAAGGAGTCTGTTCGAACAGACTCCCTTTATAATCTACTACTCTTGGAATAAGAAGAAGTTGTTTGCACCTAAAGTACATACAGCTCTCTCAGACAAGAAGTTAACCTCCATTGCATCCAAGTCAGAAGTAGCTGCGCCACCTGCTGAACCTGTAATCCAAGTCTTGTAACGTCTGTCTTCAGTTTGTGAAGCTCTGTAACGTACGTGTAAGAAAGGACGCTTAGCGTTCTTACCTAAGATTTGGTCATACACTGAAGTTGAACCTGCAGGTACTAATAACCCGTTGATTCGACCTGAACCTGCACCTGTTGGTAAACCACCACGCATAGTTGGGTCATTCAAGTATTTCCAATCAGACTTGTAGAAGTCATAACCTCTTCGGAATCCTGTGAATCCTAAGTTTAACGCCATCTCTTGGTCATTATCAAACAAACCATATGAAGTACCACCTGCTCCGTAAGAGTTTTGTGCTGCTAACATATCATCAATATCAAATCCAAACTGACGGTCAACGAAGATTACATTCTCTTCAATCGCACCTTGCTTGTCAAGACGTTGAATGATTGAATCAAAGTCACCTAATACGTTAGGGTTACCACCTGACCATACGTTACCACGTTGGTTTACAGAGTAGAATACACCTTCAGAACCTGCGTTCACTGTACCTGCTGCACTTGCTGAAGATAAAGCTGCTTCTGCACCTGAACCTGTAGCTGCAGGAACTGCTTCCAACATAGCTGTTTCTAAGTAATCATCAAAACGTAAACGAGTTTCGTGCTCTGACTTCAAGTACCAAAGGTAACCTGTAGCCCCGTTCTCAGTAGTTACTTCAACCCATCCAATCTGAGCCATATCAGAACCTGATACTGCGTACTTATCTTTTAAGATAATTGGCTTGTTTTCAAAGAATACGTCATCAGCTTCTAAAGAACCTACCATTCCTGCTGAACCTTTCTTAAATTCAGAACCGTAAACAAACATTGTATACTTATCTGCAGCAACACCTGTGTGATTTGCTCCATAGTACGCCAACTCTATTTGGTTTGCATTTAATCCTCCTGCTACACCTACTTTTGTAACTAAGGCTTTAAGGTTTGCTCCACCTGCATTTTTAGTCAACATAACTGTTTGGCCTACACGTATAGCAATAGTACCCGTACCCGGAGATAAAAGGTCTGTAATAGTCCAAACTGCTGATGCTGCAGCACCTGCTGCACACGCAACGTCAACATACTTAGTGTGTAATCTTCCTTGCTCAGCCCATTTGATGAGGTCAGAGTTAGAAGGCATCTCTGCTCCTACTAAACGTAAGAAAGATGCTACGGTACGATTTCCGTAACGCTCAAATTCCTTCTCATAAGTATCAGGTAGATACTGATTTAAGAAGTTAAAATCTGTAATATAGTTGCTCTGTAATGCAACTTGCTCCGCACTCGGCTGTAATGCCGGTTGCCCTGCAGCTCCTGTAATAGCTCCTGCCATTTTTTCTAATTTTTAAAATTTATGTTCTTTTAATACTTCTAATCTTTAAACCACGACCTGAATCATTATTTAAAGATTTAAACTGTGTCCCTGATTTAGACGATACCTCAGGTGTGTTACGAGTTGTCATATTGATATTCTTAGTCTTCCTCATCACATCCTCTGTGGCATTAGCCTTACCCTGCTCATAAAAATATTGAGCAAACTTTTCAGGATTCATTGCAACTGCTAACGCTTTATGGTAACCTGCAGCATCTTTCATAAGCCCGTTCTCATCTAAGTACTTGTTAACAAAGTTCATAGGTGATAACTGTGACTTCTTGGTTTCTTCTGCGCTACCCGGACTATACGTAACTTTATCTTCTCCAATATTGAACTCAAAACCTTTGAACTCATTGTTAAAGACTTCGTCAGTCTTCTGCGTGAACCACTCAGACTTTCGTTTAGTCTCCTCTTGCTGCGTTGCAGCTTCATTTAAATATTGCTTATAAGCATTGTACTGCTCTTTCTCACCCTCAGAGATAGCTTCCGACCTTGACTCAAGGGGTTGCTTGTATTTCTCTTGCTGCTCAACGAAGTAGTTCTTAGCTTTAGCAATAGCTTTCTTCTTTGCTACTTTGACCTTCTTAATATCCGACTCATCATCTAAGTCTGCATCGTAGGAGTACTCATCCATTAATGACTGTATATCGTCATCATCAAGAGCTGTCTCCGTAGCCTTAAGGTAGTCACGTAGCAAAGCATCAGGATTCGCTTCATCAAAATTACGTTGTAACTTAACGTAATCACTTATCCCACGTCCTGTTTCTTTTTTATATTTAAAATAAGCAGCAACATCTTCAGGTAGCTCTTCTTGAGATTCTCTCTCAGCAAAAAGCTCATCCATTGATGAAATCTCCTTATTGTATCTATTCTTAATATGTGAAAGAACTTGCTCCTCAGTTAAGCCTTCGGACTCAGTAGTCTTTACTACTTGCTCAACAACTTCTTCTTTAGGTGTTGAATCCTCAAACTGCTCTTCGTGCTTTTCTAATAATTCTTCTTCGACTTGTGCTATAGATTTTTCTTCTATACCGTCTACTGCTCTTACTTTAATTTCCATTTGATTTGATTTTATGCAAAGTTAAACAATTAATTGATACGATTTAAGCGTATTTAGATGTGACCTTTCCCGCCTTGGTGTTAGACACAAACTGCTTTGTTCGTCCGCTTTTCTTTTTCTTTTTTGCTGTAGCTGCTCGCTCTGACTTAGACATACTCTTAGCTTTAGCTAGAGGCAAACACCTGTCAGGGTTGTTCTTATTTTTACTAGTACCGCAGGCTCCCTTAATAGAACCATCGGTTCCAATACGAACCCACTTCTCGTCTCTCCATTTCTTTAATTCACCCATTACTTTGATTTTTTAGCGTAGTTAGGGTCCTTACAATATTTACTTGCAGCCATATTTGCATACGCTGACGGGTACCTATCGAATGTTCTTTTAGCCCAAGCTATTCCTGCAGGGCATATCTTATTTCCTTTTGTTCTTCCTTTTGTAGCCATATCTATCTAGGTGAAAATTCAGACAAATCAAAACCATCTAAGCTATCCTCGTTGGACTCAAATGTCATAGGAGGAAGGTTGTTTTTTCTCTGACTTATTAACTTACTTTGTTCTGTATTCTGTTGGCTTATACGAGCACTCTTAGCGTCTTCACGTTGAGTCTCTCTGCTTTGCAGTGCATTCTCAGATATATCTCTAAGACGCATATTAAAGTCAAACTCCTTATCCATAAGCGTAGCCTTAAGCTGTGCCTCGTTATTCATCTTCTGAATGTCAAACGCAACCTCTGCCTGTTTAATCTGCATCTTGGCTTGAGTCTCAGCCTGTATCTTTTGCATAGCTGTTTGAGCTGCAAGCTGCTGTGACTTAATCTGCTGCTGAGCCGTGACAGCCTGCTTCTGCATAGCCATCTTCTCATCACGTTCTTGCTTCTTAATACGCTTAACTTTAAGAAGTTGATTAGCAACCTTAAGATTTCTAAGTTCTCTAATATCAATTGCATCCTCTAAATTTATATCACCCTTAGACAGAGCCATTTGTATGTTCTGCTCTAACTGTGCTCTTTCCTCTTCGTCAGGAGAAACTTCTATAAATATTCCGAAGTCATATATATATAAATCGTTAATCTCATTAAGGATACCTACGTTGTATTTTCCTATCTGATTAGCAAACTCATCTTTAAAATCTGCGTACTCTAAAATATCAGATACTCTATATGTTAAGGCTTGAGCTAAACTTCTGTACATAAATAAACTTGCGTCTAGTATATGTCTTGTAGCTGTGTTTGAATTTAAAGCAGCTAACTTCTGCACGCCAACCAATGAGTTTGGGTCAGGAGTAGAACCATCTCTAGCTTCATTTAATCCTGTCACCGCACGTATCATCCCCAAGTAATGGTTATAGTTTCCTATAAGCATCTGAGTTTTACTAGCTCCCGAGTTTGATGTGAGTTGTTGGATAGGGACTTTACCTTGGTTGTATTCACCATCCTGCGTGTAACTTCTACCTATCACACTACCTGTTTGGAAGTATAAACGCAAAGCATCTTCAGGGTTATAAGCATTTCCTGTACCTAAGTCAACTTCATTTAATCCATCAGCATCTATATAGACACCATCAGGCACAACCTTAGATATAACCTGCTGCAGTTTTAAGTGAGTCATCTGAATTAAATCAGCAAAAGGAATCATTCTTCTAACTAACGACTCAATCACACCCTTATACATCCTTGGTGCTACAGCTACATAGTTTGGTATAGCGTGCTGACTAGCCGACTTAGGTCGAACCATATTCTCAGCAAGCTCCCACTTTAATATAATGTTAGTACCCATAACCATAACGCCATCGTACCACACATCAATAGTCTTTTCAACCTTCTCAAACTTACCTTCATCCATCATCTCTTGCGGTGGATTGAATTGGTCGTCCTTCTCAATCATCTTAGAACCACCATTATCGTACACCTTCTTTTTGTATACAATCTTTTTAGTGGTCTTGTAATTAAAATACAACAGTGTAGCTGAATCCCTAGAGAATATATTATCTTGGAACATCTGCGCTGAGTTATAGTAATCGTACCAACTCTGACTATACTTTGATATTTTTTGCAAGTCATCGTTAGTAAGTGAAGGGTCAATCTTCATCAGTTCTATTATAGGTAGAGTCTTTATCTCTCCCCAATAGAAGCAATCTTTAAAGTGAGGGTCTTCAGTATAACTATATACTACATTTGCAGGGTCTACATAACTGACCTTTACTCCCGAGCCCGGAAGAAACTCGTGCTTCGCTACGCCAATACCAATAACAGTAAGGTCATAATCGAATCTTTTACGTAGGTCAACGTATTCATTCTCGGCAAACAAAGTATTTATAGCTTCCTCTTCTGCTATCTCAATAGCAGGTTTATAGTTAAGGTTCATATACAACGAAAGCTCCTCGTCATTTTCAGGTAAATCATCGGGGTCCATAGTAAATGGATTCATCCCTGTATTCTCCTGTATAGTCGTAAGAACATCCTTGGCAGCCATCTGCCCTTGTATCATATCCTGAAACTTACTTCTCTTATCCTGAGACATAGCATCCTCAGCATACGCACTAACCTTAAATAACCTGTCAGACATTCCATTAACAACGATGTCTACAAACTTAGGGAGTATAGGTACGGGCGTCCAATCTAAATTAAGGTAAGATAAATCACCATCTACAGCAAGCTCGTTTTTATACTTAGCAATCGACTGCTCGCCTCTTGCATATAAACGTAACCTCCTAAAGTCTCTTTGTTGGTCGTAGAACTTACAGTTATTAGAATCCTTCTTAAACCATTCATACTGAATAGCTTGACCTATCTGTAATCCAAACTCATCCGTAGCTTTTTCAGCATCAGAAACAAATTGACTAGGAAATCCTGCAGCCGTAATATTTATATTTACCTCTTTCATCTATCTTAATAATTCACTGATTGACCCCTTGTTATTATATCTCCCAAAGGTAATACTTATTTTTGACTCTTTTTGTTCCGGAAGGTAGGTGTGCTTTTGGTTTGCCATTATAGCTAGGCCTGAACTTATAGAAGCATCAAACTTAGTTCTATTATTAATATCAAACCTAGCCCAATCTTCTAGCGTAGAAGCAAAAGGCATAGTACCCATCTCGTCCGAATCTCTGTAGTTACTGTTCATATCTAGTCCGATATGCTTTTCAATGTAAGACTCAATTGCGGATGCGTGAGACTGCTTAACATCCTCAGATGAGTTAGGTATCCCACCCAACTCTTTCTCTGTCTTAGAGAGCTTATTAAATTGCTTGTCAGGTCTATTCATTGAGTACCCTCTGTAACCTCTGTTCTTGAAGTGGTATAAAAGCCTAGGCTTATTATTTTCACACAAGATTGGCATACCATAAAATATACAAGCCATAAGCACTTCCTCGAAGAATATCTCAGCCGTTTGAGGTCTTGCGATGTATTCTAAGAAAAACTCACTACTTGGAGCCTCGTCCATATTAAACTTAGTAAGCCCGTGCAAAGAGCCATTCGAGCCTTTACCTCCAACCGTACCTGAGATGTCGTATGAGTCACAGCCGAACGAACCTATATGCTCATTACCCGGGTACTTCATGCCCCTTTTTGTTACGATATTGTTTTGTAGATTTTTATTCGGAACCCAACTAACCAAGAACCTACCACGTCTGTCAGGGCTAAATATAACTTGAGTATCTTTCTGACCATCCTTCCAATGAAACGAACCACGAGTTACGTGATGCTCCATTATTAGCGAGTCATTATAATCTATCTGTTGGTATATCTTAGTTAGGTTAAATAAAGATGATTTACTTTCGTCTCTAAATGCGTGCGATTCTGTTCGAGGGAACTGTCTGTAAAATTCATTTAACGCATCAGCGTCACTCTTTAAAGATTCAACTTCTGCAGTCCAATAATCAACAGCACCATTACTTATCATCTCGCCATCTACTCCCTCAATTGGTTTGGCAGGTTTTTTAAATACAGGCATTCCGTATCTATCAATAAAGCCCTCCATATTCCATTCCATAGGAATAAACAATGCATACATTCCACTTTTAGTTTGCCCGTTTGCATTCCTACTCTCTACATTTGAATCCTCGTATAGCTTCTTAAAGTTATTACCACCCTTAGATAAAGCATTTGAAGTTGACCCCATCATACACTTACCTATAATCTTACTACCCAAACGTAGACAGGTCTTTGTAACACGCCAATTGTTTAGTATGTTGTTTGGTTTAATCCACTTCCCACTCTCATCGTGTACTAGGAGTAATAGCTTCTCACCATCATACGAGTTGTCATCTGTGTTCTTCCAATCTATTGTAGTATCCAAACCTTCAAGCTCTTCCGCTTCAACGTCATACATATTCTTCTTTGTAATCTTAGATGCAGGAATCCTAAAGGCTAACTCAGTCTTTGGCTTATCCATACCATCCATAATTGGCTTAAAGAAGAAAGGGAGTCTACCATTGATAGGAACTACCTTATCTGTAAACATCTTCTTAGCATCAGAGCCCGTCTTGGATAGTATGCCTACCCTAGAATCTTTCGCTAACGTACCTGTATTAACAGCCTCTGACGAACCCATAAAAGAGAAACCTGAACGTCTTATTTTTAGATAGGTCATTCCAAACGAACGCTTATCAGCTTTGCACGCTTCCCAAAAAATAAAAAAGATTCTGTTAGCTTCACGATAGTCAGGATAACCAACATCAATACTAGTCCACTGAAGATACATATAATGAGAACCTGTGATATACGTAGGTTCTCCCTTATTCATAAACCAATAACCGTCTTCCCGTCTGTCAAACTCAGTCTCAATATAATCAACCCACCTATCCTTAAAGACGACAGGCATCTCATTCCATTGGAATATTGAGTTTATCTTTTGTAATTCTTTCGGGAACTCTGCTCGCTCCCAATACTGAAGGGATTTAGTCTTACTTCTTTGCGGGGTTATCTCGGGTCTTAATGGTAACCCTATCTTTAATCCTGATATCTCTACCACTTCTCCTACCTGTCCGGTCTTAGATATATTTATAAAGTCGTATTGCTCGTTGTAACCATACAACCAACTCCTTCCGTTATTTTTTTTCTTTAACGGGCCTTTAGGTATGTAGTCATCGACTACTCTGTATAAGTTATTTTGACCTTCGTTCTGCAAATCCTTGTTTGGTGTCTGTTCTTTTTGGTCCCTGAGCTTCTATCTTTAAATTGTCTTGCTCGTTATCAATACGCTTAAGTATCTCAAACGCATCAAATATAGATAGCTTCTTAGATGCAGCCGCATTCTTTAACTTGTCTGCGGCTAAATCGTCTTCAGGGTCAGGCTTTATAATGTCCTCTTTAGCAACCTTTATCAGTTGCTTCACAGCTTTATATCCTGCCTCTATAATTTCTTTTCTTAACTCTGTAGAATCCATACTAAGCCTTCATAGTTATCTGATGGTCAAATACTCTGTAGAGAACCTCGTCATCAATTGTAAACTCATACTCGCTATCAGGCGTAAAGAAAACTCTATCACCATCCTGCACGCCTTTAGATTTTAAATAATCATTTGAGTATACCATATCACCCATAAGAGGCTCGTATTTGCAAGCCTTATCCATAAAGCTATCTAGTTTATCTATAGGTTTTACAAAACAAAATCTATCGTGACTATTCCAACGCCCGTCTCTTTTGTATAAGTAAAATTGGTCATTATCTACAAAGAATAAATCATCCTTAAAATAACTCTTACCACTTTTACGTCTACCCTTTATATCGTTGTAGAACTTAAATACGTTATGGTGAACTAAAAGAATGTCACCTATACTTACAGGTCCTTTATATCCTACAGGAGTCTCAACCACTGTAGCTTGCCTATTAGAAAACCTATGCTCTTCCTCTGAGGTATTTACGATAAATTCCATACCACCAATAGTCTTGGTGTTGGAGTATCGCTTACCTTCTATAGGTCTTACTATGAAATTAAACGGGGACTTCATTAAGAGCCGCACGCTTCACAGTCCTCGTCATCTATACTGCAAGCCTCGGGCTGTTCTTTTTCTTCTAGGTCAACTATCCAAGAATCTAAAGTATCCTTCTTAGATTTATCTGCTCTTTTTGCAGAGTCTTTTATAAAATCGTCATCGTAACTCATACTAGAAATTTATATTGTATTCGATTGAAATTGGCATATTAGAGTTAAACTCTTTCCACAAAACTATAACATCTTCACGTTGAATCCAAATCTTATACGACATAGATTCTTTATCGTACTGTATGAGGTGTATCTTGTGTGAGGCTCCTAGAATATCCTGACCAACCAAGTAGTGCATCGCACCTGACTTGTAGTCCGGACCTACAGATATTTTACGAATATCCATAATTACTAAGAGGTTGTAAGAGTTCTAAAAACAGTAATATTAGCAGAAGGTACGTTGTCAAGGTTTAGTTGGGCTTTAGAAACTAACCCCATACTTGTAGAGTTTGTAATCATTTTAAATTTCAATACATCTAAGGCTGAAGCCTCAAACATAAAACTCATATTGATAGACTCTCCCCCGCCAATACCTTCATTTGCAGGATAATATTGAGTATCCCTAATAGTATGCATTATTTGAGTTTCATTTTTAAAAACACCAAAAGATACTTGCAACATTCCCTCTGTGTTAGTAGCTGTTACTATCCCTTTATTTACAGCATAATTAATATAATAAGCTCCTGCAGTATTGAAAGTTAAATCACCCGAGCCGCTCAAAGAAGTATTAGTGCCAACCGCTCCCAAACCTCCAAAGGAAATTTGTTTCAGAGTATTTTGAGCAGAAGGTTGTTGGTTGCCAAAACTAGCAGCAGTTAGGTCTTGTGTAAAACTTAAAGGACTTGCCACTAATCCTATCACATCACCAACCGTGAAATTTTTTGTAGCGGAATTGTCATTAGCGTCAGTACCTATTAGCTTGTCTGTTAACGCAGGTGATGTTGTTGAATACGAACTTATCTTTGGCATAACTATTTTTTTTCAGGTGGCTTTATCTCTCCCGTCTCAATATTGATAACAGAGTCCTTGCCGTATTTATCTATTAACTTTCTTTCTTCTTGTGCTGACTGCTCTTTAAGAGCGG
>Ga0181388_1000610_pt1 | contig 11686 bp, 17 predicted proteins | sample 11SPOviralmetaG_FD_130120 | JGI IMG/M metagenome (GOLD analysis project Ga0181388, IMG submission 130120) | Marine viral communities from the oligotrophic San Pedro Time Series (SPOT) site, San Pedro Channel, CA, USA - 11 SPOT_SRF_2010-05-17 | ecosystem: Environmental > Aquatic > Marine > Strait...
ATTTTTTTTCTTTTGGTAGCACAATGAGAAGGTGCTACAAATGCGGTGAGATTGAATTACATATCAATCGAAACAAGGTCGGATCGCAGTAGAAATTACGGACGGATACCTATTAAAGGGGGAAAATATCCCCCTATTAAAAAGGGGGATATTATACCGAGGGAGAAGAAGGATAATATTTTTTTATATTAATTTAACAAGATATCTTTTTTTGAAGATAAAACAAATAATTTGAATTTTTTATACTTTTTTTCTTTTAATTTGACACCAAGGCGGAAAGGAGAGAAAACAACCGCATAGCAAGACGCGCCGAAAGACAAGGGGGTGCGGAGAGATAGAGTGTCAGATGAGTGAGCCCGCGATTTCAAGGGGGATCAAGAAGCGCGTGAGCTTCAATGAGCGGGTGGTACACCGAAAACTGTACCAGGTGCTGGCGATCGAGGTAAATAAGGCTGTGACTGACGAGGTCGCGGTTGACGAGGTCTTGGTAGACAAAACCATAGTTGACGCGGAAGCCAACTACGCGGGGATGTGTGAGCAGATCGGTAGGCGGCTAGTTAGAGGAGAGACAGTATCTGGATCATTTCGACTGGACAGTCACGGGCGATTCATGTTCGAATGTGACTAATCACATGTCTGGTTGCTCGACGCAACCACATAAAAAACGCCGGCGAGGAGTGCTGGGTTCACCCAAGTGGTTTTTTTTATTATATATTATATATTATATATAATAGTAAAAATGTCAAAAGCAGAATCAATCTCCGCACAAGGTGACGACATTGGATCCCGGGTAATCAGTCCAAATTATACAGAGATTATTGGTCTAAGTATTTTTTTTATTATTTTATTCATATCATCAGGGGCTATGGTGGTTAATTCAATCATATCTTTTAAATTCATTGCCGAAAGACCACAAAATAATCAAGTAGATAATGGTAAAGAAGAAGAGGAGTCGAAATTACCATCAGAATGGTATACAAGTGCGATAATATCGGCCATTACATTCGTAATAGCATTGGTATTTGCCATTGTTCTCAAAAATAATATGATTTTTGATATAATGGGATGTATATATTTAATTCTCGGTTTTATATATTTACTTACCTTTTTATATAATTTATTAATCGCAAACGGTGAAATAATACCGTCGCTAGTATTGATAGTATATTTAGTTATTTCAATATTAATATTTATGGGTTCATTTACGGGTGCTGCCATAATATCCATTAAAAACGGAGAATCTACGCCGCATGTGTTATCGGATTCCGAGGGGGGGGGTAAATCGAAAAGAGGTAAGAAAAGTTCTATTAAAAAGGGTAAAAAAAAGTACGGATTAATTGATTTCATAAGTACAAATACTCAGGCCTTCTTTTCTATTCCAGCGATCTTCTAATCGCCTCATTCATATCTTCTTCAAGAAATCCATTATCATCCACATGTATATCAGATTGTAAAATAATAGAATTCATAATAGGTTGGGTAAAAAGATTAAATATGTTATTAATAAATCTATTATCAGGCTCAGGCTCAGGCTCAGGCTCAGGCTCAGGCTCAGGCTCTGGCTCAGGCTCTGGCTCGGGTTCTATATCAAATTCGTATCTACAGATAGGACAAGTATTATTTTTTTTTAACCACGGTAATATTCCATCGCAATTATTTGAATGTTCGTGAAACATATGATTAGAATCACAAGGAAGGGTAATATATTTTTCACCTATTTTAAAAGCTTCTAAACAAATACAACAGGTATCATTATTTTTAACATTTTTCTCAATAACATCGAATGTTTTAATATTATCGATAATATTACTATTCGTTGGTTTATCGACAGGTTCGTCTAAATCATTAAATAAGTTATTTGTATTTGTTTCCAATATATCAGCGATCGAATTAAGAATATTAGTATTTATAATTATATTGTGATTTGGGTTTAAAACAGGTATATTTACCCCGGGGTTATTTAATCTCGCCATTATTATTTGATTTGTGAGTGGATGTGTTCTCGAACTGTTCATTAATACTTTTTAATATAATATTTTTAATATTTATTTTTATAGTATTATATTCAGAATCAACAAATAAATTAAATTCTTTTAAAGAAGTTCTTGATATTTCACTCTGATAATAAATATTATCCATATTACAAATTAATTCCATAGAATTAATTTCAAATTTAAAAAAAATCCGAATAGGGAATTGAACCCACAAGATATTCCATATTTTACTCTTCGGGTGATCAATTCCGTCGAATATAATATATCCAATCTTTAAACCTCCCAAGGGATTTAGCTGGACCTCCAGCTTATTCGGATGATTAAAAATATAAGATGAACATTTCAAATTATATTTTTATCTTCAAATATATATAATAACAATGACTAAGATAAATTTTGATAATATACCGTGTGATATTAAAAAGAGAATCTATAAAATTAATAAAAAAAAAGAGACGAATGAATATGATAATAATAATCAAATATATTATTGTTGGTATTCAAAGAAAGCTCATAAGGATCAAATATGCGCATATTCATATATGTCAATTAATGGTAAAAAAATATTATGTACATTATTAACATCGAAATCGAATGAATGTAATTACAACCAAACTGATAGATATAATGACTATAAATTTGTAGGAATTACGAAAAAAAAATATATTGGAACATCTGTCTTAAAAATATAAGGGTCGTTTATCTTCAAAGAATTCTAATGAAATATTATGAATATCTTTATTTTTATCGACATTAATATATTCAACGGGGTTTAATTTATGTAAAATAATTTTATTACAATTATAGCATCTAAAAGCGTCTTCCGTTTTATCTGGTCGTAGATGTAAATAACAAACATCATTTAAATTATTTAGAAAGTCGCATTTATTACATTTATTATCTGTCATTATGTCTTATATATTATATATTATTTTTTTTCAGAAGATAAGATTAGATTAATATAATTCTTGTAAATTTCATCTTTTGCGATGATCACCCAATGAAGACGACTATTAAGTTCTTTATTTTCAACCATAAGTCTTTCATTTTCTTTTTTTAGTTTATCTAATGTATTCTTATTATCATTATTGAAAATATGATTCATATAATTAGTAATAAATAGGGACGAATTCATTTAATATATAATATTATATTAAATATTATATCAAATTTTATATATAGTATAATATATAGGTAAAATGAGTTGTTATATAGATGAGGAAGTAAATGATAATAAAGAATGTGTTACAAAGAAAAAATGGAAAACTATATATTCATGGTCTTCATATATATGTTGGATATTATTAGTATTGGTTGTGGTCTATTTATTTATATTAGTTTATATTTGGAAGAAGGGGGGGGATGAATATAGTATATTTGTATGGGTATTGGGTATACTGTACATAATATATATTAGTATAGTTATCTATATATCATTCAAGAAGAAAGACGCAACAAGATATGATCCTAAATCAGGACCAGGTATAATTCAATATCTAGGAAATTATGGAGTGCCTATCACAAATTCAGTGACATTATTTTTTATTGGTATAGCATTTACGTTTATACTATTAGGTTGCTCAATTATATTACATATAAAAAGTGAAAATCTGGATCCGCCGCCGGGATCGTCTTTGGGACCTCTAACCGGCGTCCTTTAAGAAGGTTAAATATCTAATGGTTCACTATCATTTAAATTGCGATTGAGTTCATTAAAGCACAATCTCCAAGAAAGGCTACGATATTTATGTGTTAATTCATCGCCTTTACAAATATCTTTGATAGCATAAATTGCGAAGGTATCATTTTCAAAATCTCTTTCCATTCGTGTATTGGGATCTAATGATGTATTATAAAAAGTAGCACATCCAGAACAGAATGCCCAACATGTTTTATCTTCACTCCAAGTAAATAAGAAATTATTATTATTGCCATCGGTATCAACTCGTCTAGCTAAACCACTTTCAACAACATCACCAGAAGATATATTTACATTGGCATAAACTCCTAAACCTTTTATTCCACCAGTATCTTTAACATGAACTTTATCACATTGAACAAGACTCATAATAAATAATTATATTATTTATTATTTAAATAAATGATATGTTTAAAATACATAAATATAAAAAAATTAATATATATATATATATAAATGAGTAGTAATGTACCAGATTATGTAAATACGTTTATTGATTTTAATAAACAAACCCTAAAAGATATATATGAGGCGGGATGTTTATCGGAGAAGGAGGGGATATTAATGATAGAAATCGCAATTGACAATAATGAATCACAAGTATATTTTGTTGGGGAAAAGAGATGGAATGAAATGGGAAAAGAAGAATTTTATAAGGATATTCGAACTAAAATACCCGATAATAAAAAAGATAATATGATATTATATATTATGGATAGAAATGATGATAAGGTATATCTATTGATTATTGATACGAATCCAAAAGAAATTGGAAATATTGTATCAGATGGTGATACAGAGCCTGAACCAGAATAAAAAATATAACACATAAATATATAATCACATATCAATATAATCATTAATCATTATTCATCATCAGTGTTATCATCATCGCTGTCACTAGAAGATTCCACGACCTCCTTATTCTGAGCTAGCTTTTTTGCCAAGACCCCGTTTGGATGGTCTGCTGGAATACTAGAATCATCATCCGTATCTGTCTTCTTGACCGACGTATCTTCGTCGGTATCGTCATCATCCGCATCTGTCTTCTTGACCGACGTATCTTCGTCGGTATCGTCATCTGACGAGTTCTTCTTCTTAGACAAGTTCTTCTTCTTGACCGACGTATCGTCGTCGGTATCGTCATCTGACGAGTTCTTCTTCTTAGACTTTGTCTTCTTGACCGGCTTATCGTCGTCGGTATCGTCATCTGACGATGTTGAATTCTTAAGACGCATGTTGTGTTCCTTTGCCTTCTCCTTATAGGGCATCTGTTCCTCCTCTGTCATAGAATCCCAAAGTTCCTTCATCTCTTGAAGACCAATCTTTGGATTCTTTTCTCGCATAGCATCGCGGTGAATGTATCTGCCCTGTGTTTGTCCACCAACGCCCTTAGTACTTGACTTGGTCTTTGTTGGCTTGTCACTGGACAGGATATTCTTCTTGTAGTTACAGAACTTACCCTCATTGTTAGTGAGAGATGTTTTGTACTTTGTCATTTGGTCATCGACCCACTCTTCTGTTGGGTCATTTCCAGTCAACTCAACATGAATCCTCCTGATCTCGTCGTGGAATGTCAGTGACATTCCGAAGTGATTCTTCTTGCTCATCTTGCTGGGCTCGAATGTGGTAGTCATGTTGTTTGTTTTTTGTTTGTTTTTTTGTTTGTTTTTAAAGTTTTTAAACTTGTAAGAGTTTAGTAACTTTTTGTATGATATAAATATAAAAAAATAATTTCAAATTAATTTTTTGAAGATATAATTTGAAAGGTCGATATAGGTTTAAAACATATACTAAATAAATAAACACAATATGTGGTTGAATGAAGATGAAGCAAATATTGCGAGAGTGTTTAATGCTCTTTATGAATTATTAGAAAGTATAATTCACGAGTTGTTGATAGAAGATATCATTAATGAATCATTTCAAAATCAACGACGAGTGGAGAAGCCGATTACAACATCCGCAAAAGATTCTCTAAAATGTTATTCATGTACAACGGATGATGAGACATGTTGTATATGTCAAATAGACATAAAAGAGACGGAAGATATAATTGAGTTACCATGTGGACATAAGTTTCATGGTGATAATTGTGACTGTCCGGGTATTATGCCGTGGTTAGAACACAATAATACCTGTCCATTATGTAAACATGAATTACCATGTGAAGATAGAAAAAGTGGAGATGAGAGAGATATGAATGTAACCGATATATCATCAGTATTAGAAGAAGAGATTGATGCTATAGTAAGTAATGTAATAATAAAAATAATGAATGGAGATACACCTGATATTCAAGATATTCGAGCGAGTAATTTGGAATTGATTGATAGAATAAGATCAAATATTCACAATTGATACGAGATATCTTAATTTATATATTAATTTGAATATATTTTTTTGTATTTATATCATACAATAGTTAGATAATATCTTAAACATGGATATCCAAGAACCACAAATTATATCATTTTATGGATTGAAAAAAGAAGTGAAAAAAGAAGTGAAAAAAGAAGTGAAAGATTCACCTATTAGTTGTGCGATTAAGTGTATAGATATTCAAATAGAAAAAGAAAAGTCTAAAGATGTTTGGCAAGGTTCCAACTATAATAATATTACGAAATTGGAATCTAATAATGTCGGTGAAGTAGGTGAAACATTCTTAGAAAATTTATGTAGAAGAGCAGATATACAATCTAATATAGATGGTACCAAGACAAAACAAAAAGGGGGGGGAATAGGTGATGGTGAAATAAAAAATAAATCAAATGAAATTAAAACAGCAAGATTAGGAAATGGGGGGTCTAAAAGTTTTCAACATGAATTAGGAGAATTTCCATGGAAAGCCGAATACATGACATTTATTGATATTTCACCAAAAGATATATATCTTACAATATTTAAAAACTGGGATGAAGGTTTTTATAAAGAATCTGGTATGGATAAATCTAAAAAATGTCTCCCATATTTCCCTTCAAAAACGATAACACAAAGGAAAGGGGGTTTTAATTTTAAACTTGATACATCTTTACCTATTAATGAAGGAAATGTAAAAAAAGGATATACATTAAAAATAACAGAAAATACTACATTTATGAATGTAAAGGATTATATTAATAAAACTATTGCATAATATCTATTAAGGCATCTGTTATTTTAGATACTCTTAAATTATAAGCAGAATTAGTTGAAAGAAATGCAATATTCCCCCAATCTATTTTTTTAGAATTAATTATATTTTCTTCTTTTTTGTCATAAAATACAACACCGTATCCCCTTTTTTTTGGCAATTCTTCAAAAGTATTATATATCTTCATATTTTCAATACCAAAACAAGTTGATGGTATGTATATATCACATTTATCTAACATTTTTTTATTTCTTGTTGAACCAGATGTCCCACCGTCAGATAGAGAATAAACTTTGAATAGTTTATTATCATTTGATTTTAGTTTATATTTATCATTTATTATTCCTTTAGACCATATTTGTAATATAACATTAACTTTAATTTCTTTTCCTGTTGGGTCATAAAAGTTAGTATCTATTTTTTCAGAATAAATTAAATTATAACCTTGAACTCTTTTCATAGGAGATCCCTTTCCATCACTTTCAAATAATGGTGGTAATAGGAAACAAAGGTGATCTGAAAACTTAGATGAATGATTTATAAATCGTAAAGCCAAATTACCCCTCAAACCAAAAGGCGGATTACCTATTGTAATATACTTTCCATTATTTTGAGGTTTCCATTTTAAATAATCTTGTTTAATAATTTTATCATGTCTTGGTTCTATATCAAGTGAAATTGTATTTTCTGGTAATAATTTAGTAAAAGATCCATCTCCAGCAGAAGGTTCTATAAATGTATATTGATTTATATCAATATTATTTTCTTTCATTATATTTTGAAAAGTTTCTATAGTGTATTTACTAATATTGGTAGGTGTAAAGAATTGATCTTTTTCTTTATGTGTAAATTTCGTATAATCTATATCTCCATTACATAATTTTTTTATTTCAAATTGATAAGATTTAGGTACTTTTTTATTATCAACCCATCTCTGCACTGTTCCATTTGCGATATTTAATTCTGTTGCTATATATTTTAATCCTTTATTTTTTATTAATTCAATAATATTATTCATAAGTTCATCTTGAATATCCATATTATCCATTTAAGTATTAACAATATTATTATTTTGATTATTAGATATCAAATTTTTATTTTTTTTAATATAAATTTGATATACATAATATAAATAAATATTAATAATATAAATAATAGATGTGTTCAATATGTATTCTGGACTTTGAAACGACTGGTCTGAATCCAGAGGTAGATGAGATAATAGAATATGCTATTAAAAAATATGAGGATGATACAAATATAAATAATTTTGTAAAACCAAACTTCATCGCAATATCTGAAAAGATTACTAAAATTACAAGAATTACCCCCGATATTGTAGATAAACAAGGTATCACACAATTAGAAGCGTGTGAAGATATAGAACGTTTTCTGGTTCATAATCATATACAATATGTACTAGCGCACAATGGTCATCGATTTGATTATTTATTTCTTAAAAATTTATTTCTAAGAAATAATAAAGTATTACCAACTATAAATTATATTGATACAATACATGTTTTTAAAGATATGATAAAAAAAGATAGTTATTCTCAAAAATCATTATGTGAACATTATGGAATAATTCAGGAGAATGCGCATAGAGCAATTGGTGATGTGATTGACTTAAGTAACCTATGTTTTAAGGCGGGTATATCGAGTGTTCATTTAGATAAACATTCAAAAAGTATTGGTGAGGTAAAAGATATACATGGGGTACTACATGCGATAGAATTGTTTAAATGTTCAGATGAGAAGATATATGTATTATCTAATATGAATTCAAAAGAACGTAGAATTATACATATGTATATAGAAATGTTTAATATTAAAAATGGTGTAAATTATGAGCATACAACGGATGATTTAAAAACCAAGTTGACAATAAAAAAATAACCTTAACCATTATCGCGAGTATATTTATCACAATTATCGAATGCATCATCACAATCCCGATTAGTCCCTTGACCGTTGCACTTAAATTCACTTGGATTACTATTATAACCGTCTTCTTTAGCAGTAGTAAAATATTGTCCACATCCATTCCACAAATCAACATTATTTAAATGTCTATTTCTAACATATATATTAGTAGTAGACCATGAACAATTATTCATGGCGTCACTACAATCACCGGGGTTACACTTGTATTCAGTCTGATTATGAGATTTGGCCTTTTCAGTTTGTACTTTGCATTCTTCCCAAGTATTATTTACCATCTCTCTTCTAACCCATTGTTCAGGATCCGATAAATGGGTTAGCCAACCATCCACCCTACTTAGATTCTCAAAAATGGATTGCATGTTTAAAGTTATTGTGTAAGCATTATTAGCGGCATTGTAAGAATCTTCTGATGCCTCAAGTACAGTATAATAAGCGTTTGTGATGTCAGATAAACTGGTTGTGCTAGTTACCGTATCCAAGAGTTCTTGCGCTTGATTCGCTGCCCCCACTGCTTTTATTTTTTTATTTTTTACAGTATTTTTAGCTTCGGTAATCTTCTTATAATCCTCTTTAATAATATTTATATAATGCCCCACCGTATCTATATCATCCCCTCTTTCAATAGTTAAATCAGCTATTACTTTATTGCCACGTAGTTCTAAATCCACCATGGGAATTTTCGATTTATTTGTTAATATTTGCGCTTCTCTTAAGAATTCTGTGGCAGAATCAGCATTAATATTTGCTAAATTCGATAATTTAATTATATTTGATTTCATTTGTTCTATAGTTAATTTTGGATTATTATTAAGTGGTTTTTTATTTGGAGTAAATACCCCAAATAAAGCTAATATACCTATAATTAATCCAATTAATAGTAATATAGCAATTAAGATAGGAATTATTGGTTGTGATTTGATTTTTTTCAAAGCCTTTTTTGGCATTATTTTTTTTAAAGACATTTTTTTTAAAGACATTTTTTTTAAAGACAAGTTTGGTAACATTTTTTTTAAAGACAAGTTTGGTAAAATTGAATTTTTACCGGACTTAGCTTTTGCTTTTGCTTTAGCTTTGGGGTTTGCTTTCGCTTTAGGTTTTGCTTTTACGCTTGCTTTTGCTTTTACGCTTGCTTTTGCTTTTACGCTTGCTTTTGCTTTTACGCTTGCTTTTGCTTTTACGCTTGCTTTTGCTTTCGCTTTTGCTTTTTTAGCCATATATATTATTATTATATTAAAATTATGGACTAATACTACAAACTGATTTGTGATGCTCCTTTTTCTGCGTTAATTTTTGATTCTTCTAATTGTTTTAATTCTGATGATCTATATTCATCATTTGCTTTTTTTGCTGCTTCTGCTGCTTCTTCTGCTGCTTTTTTGTCCGCTTCTGCTTGTGCTACAGCTTCTGCCGCTTCTGCCGATTCTGCTTTTGCTGCTTCTGCTTCTGCTTTTGCTGATTGTGCTTCCCGCATTGCTTTTGCTGCTTGTGCTGCTTGTGCTTCAGCATTTGATTGTGCTTCTTGTTTTGCTGTTTCTGCATCTGCTAGTGCTTCTTTTGCTTCTTTAATTTCTAATTCTTGTTGTTTTTGTGCTTCTTTTGCTTCTTTAATTTCTAATTCTTGTTGTTTTTGTGCTTCTATTGCTTCTTGTAGTTCTCGTTCATCTTTTTCTTCATGTGAGTCTGATATGTATTGTGTTGATTTTCGCATGTTTTTTGCTTCTCCGGCGATATACATTACATCATTACTTATATTTGATATCATTTGTTCTTTTTCTTGTGCTGGTGATTGTTGTCCAGATCGAGTTGGTTTAGTTGGTTTAGTTGGGGTAAATACCCCAAATAAAGCTAATATACCTATAATTAATCCAATTAATAGTAACATAGCAATTAAGATAGGAATTATTGGTTGAGATTTAATCTTTTTTAAAGCCTTTTTTGGTGTAATTTTTTTTAAAGACATTTTAGGTAAAATTTTTTTTAAAGACATTTTAGGTAAAATTGAATTCTTAACGGACTTTGCTTTTGCTTTTGGTTTAGCTTTTGCTTTTGCTTTTGCTTTTGGTTTTGCTTTTGGTTTAGGTTTTACGCTTGCTTTTGCGATTGATTTTTTAGCCATATATATATAATATTATAAAAATTATGTGATTAAAAAATAAAATAAACTTAAATTCTTACACCATTTTCATCAGATGCGGGCGTCCCGTCATCGATACCATCATCATATGTTTCACCATTTATAAATTGTGAAGGTGGGGGCGTTATGTGTGGCGTTGTGTGTGGCGGTGGTGGAGGTTGAGATTTCTTATGTTTAAATAAATAATCAATTATAGGATTAAATACATCCAATAAAGCCATTACAACTATAGCAACTGCCCCCGTGAATAATAACGCCCCCAATAATATTGGTTTTACAGATTTGGTATTTATTTTTTTTAATGTAATTTGTGGAAGAATCGAATTTCTCGAAGATTTAGTTTTAACCTTTGTTTTAGTTTTAACCTTTGTTTTAGTTTTAACCGTACCTTTTGATTTAGATTTATTTTTTTTAGCCATATATATTATATAATATAATAATAATTATAAAATTATATATTTTTTTTTAGATTTTCAATGATTAATAAAAGTTCTCGATTTCTTTTCATAACTCTTTGAATATCAGTCAAATTTGTATCTGGATCTATAAGGTTATCAATAGTGATTACCGGATATCTAATACTTTTCTTTTTTTTTTTTTTTTTTTTTTTTTTTTTTTTATTTTTTTTATTTTTATTTTTTTTGTTGTTTTTTTTTTTTTTCTCTTTGTTTTCTTTGTCATAAACTTTTTGATATTCTCTTTTCTTATATTTATTATCTTCTCTATATTCCTTATCAGTTCTTCCAGGAATATCTTTATTTACGCACTCATTATTTTCA
>Ga0181388_1000612_pt1 | contig 11668 bp, 4 predicted proteins | sample 11SPOviralmetaG_FD_130120 | JGI IMG/M metagenome (GOLD analysis project Ga0181388, IMG submission 130120) | Marine viral communities from the oligotrophic San Pedro Time Series (SPOT) site, San Pedro Channel, CA, USA - 11 SPOT_SRF_2010-05-17 | ecosystem: Environmental > Aquatic > Marine > Strait...
TAACATTCTCTGTAGGTAGGACAGGTCCAGTGCAATTTAAAGTAAAAGCAGATGGATCTGATGAGTGGAAGAACGTAGAGTATGTAACAGACGCTAATACTTATGTAGCAGATAGTAGTCCTATTACATCCGAACATCTTTTTACTATACCAATCCATCAACGTAATACTAATTTTGAATTAAAAGTGACAAGTAATTTTCCATACCCTGTGTCGTTAGTATCAATGACATGGGAAGGCAACTATTCACCACGTTTCTATAGGAGGGCTTAAATATGGCAGCAGTAGCTTTAGGAGCAGTCAGTGCAGGTGCTAGTATTATCGGCGGCATTATGGGCTCTAGGTCAGCATCTAAAAGTAATGCAGCAGCACGAAGAGCAGCAAGAAAGCAACGAAAGTTTAACAAAAAAGTAGCTAGGAGAACTAACAGATATAATGATAGGTTAGATGCGGCTGATCAAGCTAATTATCAGGCGATGTATGACTATAGCCATGAAACTTCAATTAAAAATTGGAGACGTGGTAAGGACCTTCAAGACTATGCTCACGCTCAAGATCTAAGAAAATTTGCAAAAAGTAATGAAATTGCTTCTGGTCAATTTGCTTTAAACGCAGAAGCAGCAGGTCAAGCTATTGGAACTGAAATGGCTTCAGTTGAAGACATGTTTCTTGCAAATCAGTTTCAAGCTGAAAGTTCATTAAGTGCTTTAAAAGATGCATACACTGAACAAGCTTTTAATATAAGAGAAGAAAATACAAAACTACTTGGTATTAAAAGTAAACAAAGATTAGGTACAGCATCAATTCAAAATCAAATAGATTCTCTAATGACAGCTGGATCACTTCAAAAGCAAGCTTTGTTAGTAGAAGGTTTATTAGAAGAAGGTAAAGCATCTTTAGGTCAAGCTGGTAAGTCAAGAACTAAAGCTAAGCAATCTACAGCAGCGGCTTTACAGCGTGGTCTTGTTGGATTAGAAGCTGAATTAACTGGTAAACGTAAGCAAGCAGGTATTGAGTTAGCACAGTTAAATGCTGAATCAAGTCTAGCTATTACAGGTGTTGGTCTTAATTTAGAAAAGATTAACAATGCTATTGAAAATGCCGAAGGTGAAGCTGAGTTTAACGGTAGAGTTATGTCTGCTAATATGAAAAGTTTTATCAGTCAAACTGAACGTGACATTGATGAAATTATTCAACAGAAAAAGTACACTGATTTAAACACTACAGCATCAATGATGCTTAAACCAGAATTTGCAGGTTATGATCCTAAACCCGAAAAACCACCTGAACGTATATTTATCAATAGACAAACAGCACTTCCAGGTTTCGTACCACCACCAGCTCAACAAAGTGTATGGGCACCACTTATCAGTGGTATAAGTAGTGCAGCAAGTACTATGGCAAATCCTGCCTTTTATAACTAACTAACTAATAACTTATGGCACGTCTTCAATTTAGATCAGCTACAAAATCAAAAGGGTTTGACCCAATTCAATTATCAAAAGCTAGCTTGTCTGAAATGGAGAAGCGTGACGCTAAATTGTTAAAAGCTTTAGAAAGTAAACATGCTGCTGAAATGCAACAGCGTGAAACTAACCTTCAAGCAATGAGGGAAAATGCTGAATATACAGACCGTATAACAAAAGAAAATAGACAGATTGAATTAGATAATTTACAACGTGAACAGACATCTATTAATCAGATTAATGAACGTGATCAACAACAGGCTAGATATGATCAACAAGCTACTGAAACTATTATAAATAGTATTGTTGATTTAAGTGCTACTGCAGCTAAAACAAAAGCCAGAAATACTGCTAAACAATTAGAAGATCAGCAAGAGCTAGCAATGAGTCTTGATCTAAATGAGATTAGATCATTAGAACATAAAGCAGGTATTAATTTAGCAGAAAGAACTGGTATTATAAACAGTTCAAAAATTCAACAAGAAGATGCTCAAGCAGGAGTACCATACCATAAAACACTAAAAAAGTATCTTGCTGAAAAAGGTTTAGGTTTAGTAGGTACAGAGATACTTTACAATAGAATTTATGAATCAGATTATAATATTCTATTAAATAAAGAATTAAAAAATACTGAACAAAAATATCAACTGCCTAGTGGTAAAAAATTTTCAGGTGCAGATGTAGAAAATTCAATAGACTCACCTGAAATGTTTAGAATTGTTGCTAGTTCTACTAGGTCAACTGTAGATAATGTAATGAGGACTAAGTATGGTGTTGCTGAATCTCATTTTTTTACTGATGCTAGAGGCAATATTAATGAACAAAACAAAATTAAGGAAAGTCAATATGCAACAAAATCACAAAGAATTAGTGAAAAACAATTAGAAGATATAGGTGATGAACTACTCCCTAGTGCTCCAGATGCAGCATATAAAAGGTATTTTCAAGCTGGTGGTTATTCGTTAGCTAATCAAAAAGTTAAAGAAGCTATTCTTAATGAACCTGATCAAGAGAAACGAGAACAACTTGGAGCAATTATTGTTTTTGATCAGAAAGGTAATAGCACAACTTGGAAAAAGAGGAATCCTGACAAATTTAATGCTCTATCAGTACAAGCTGAAGCGGCTGAAACTAAAAGGATAGCTGAGTCACAACGTCAACGTCAAGTTAATTATAACCAATTAGTTATTGATAATCAAGATAATTACATTGAAGCTTATAAATTAAATCCTGCTCAAGCTGCTGTGCTAACAAGACAACAAGCAAGAGAGATTGGTAATGGTACTGTTCATCCTATAGTTACTCAGATTGAAGCTGCTCAGTTGAAAGAATCTAGTGCTGATTTAGAACAAAAGATTTCAGATGGTAGTCTTTCTCTTAGTTATGTTAATAGTCTTCCTATTACATTGCGTAAACAAGGTATGACAGCTTTTAGAGCAATGAGAGAGCAGAAGTATGGTGCTGATGATAAAGACATTACAGACGGTATTCTTACTACAGCAAGAACACTATCAGGCGTCATTGGTGATGGTCCTAGTAGTGTTCAAGTCTTTCAATTAAGAACTGAAATTAATAGTGTTTATCTTAAAAACCGTGAAACTTTACCACCAAAAGAAGCGTGGATTCAAACTCAAGCAGAAATAGATGAATCTAGAACTGATCCAAATGGTAAGTTTTATTCTACAGTAACTGAATCTGGATTAAATAAAAACACTTTTCCTAATATCCAAAAACCTTCTAAAGACGAAACAGAACGTCTTAACTATGTACAGAAAAAAATCTTGGAGGTTGGGACAGATACTGTAAATCAAGCATTTGTTTTAGATGATGCAGAAGGTATGGATCATACATACAGAACTTCTCAAACACCTGGACAGATGGTTGACTTTGGTCTTGGTATTAGAGAGTTTGCAGATAAGTATGGGTTTACATATACTGAAGTGTTTAATGCACATCGACAAGCAAACAATACGGCCATGAATGAAAACAAACCACTCATTGGTCAAAGTGTTATTGATGAAGTTAAAGACCCTAGAATACAAAGACTTATTTTTAATAAACATAACAATAAGACACAATCAATTCGTGGTGCATCTCAACACGATGGTACATCAATATTTCCAGGCAATATCAGAAAGAATATGATTGGACCTACAGGGGCTTTGACTTATGAATCAAACAAGCAAGCTTATTTAAATATAGGTAATGCTCTAGTAAAAGGTGGTTTTAAAGTTTCAGAACAAAGTGCGTTTGATAAAGTAGATCCAGTTCATGCTACAAATAGTTATCACAACTATGACGAAGCTTTTGATATAACACATCAAACTGGGGGTGAAAGCCCTGAAGCAAGGCAAGCATCAATTGAAAAAACTAGACAACTTAAAGAAGTTATTCGGTCCATGAATCTTTTTAAAGAAGTTATTGGTCCTGGTGATGGTGACCCTGATCATGCAACACATTTACATCTTGGTGGTTTAATAAGACCAATTACTCAAGAAGAGCTGGACTTGATTAATTCCATTAATTAATTTTTTAAAATATACAAATGAATGATCCTGCAGCAAATGCAAATTTAGGTGAGGATTATGTACTTGATGAGAAGGAACGTGAACGCGAACTTTCTAATGAACAGATTGAAAAAATTCAAGCAAGGCTAGCTACTCAAAAAGAGCAACAAGCTGAACCTGTTGAACAAGTACAACCTGCTACGGCAGAGCAACCCGAACCATTGCAACCAGAACCTCAACCCACGGGTGAGGACACACAAGAACCAGGGTTTTTACAAGGTCTTAGCTACTTTGGTCAACCCCTTGGAGAAACCAATCAACAAGTTAAAGAACGATTAAGTGCACCAGGTCAAGGTATTATTGATACTGTTACAAATGCAGTAAACAAGATCCTACCAGATAACTTACAAATCCCTACTGCTACTAAATATGAAGATCAAGTAGCACAAGTAACAAGAGATATCTCTGCTGTTGTATTACCTACTGCTATCTTGCAGGGTCGTGGTATGGCAGCAGGACAGGCTGCACAAGCTAGAGTTGGCTCTAAGCTAGGTGAGACAGCCTTCATGAAGTTTGTTGGCGCTAGGGGCGTAGAAGCTGCCTCAGCGTTAGCTGTCGGTTCAGTGGCTGAACCCTATGAAGAAGGTGATAACCTTTCTGGAATGGTTAAGAAGTCACTACCACCTCAATGGGATTATATCCCTGACAGTTGGGCTACACTTGATGATGACAGTCCTGATGTAAAACGTCAAAAGAGTATTAATGAAGATCTAGCATTAGGTTTTCTTATTCCTTTTGTTGGCTTTGCTAAACGCTTTGGCTCCGCTATTGATGAAGTTGGTAACCTATATAAGACTCCACCTGTAATTGTAGGTGAGTCTGAACAAGCTGTTAAGTACCTAGCAGATAATGCACCTACTCCTAAAAGTGCAGATGCTGAAGAAGCACTAGCACAATATGTTGCTAAACAAGAAGCTGATCTAGATGAACTTGGATATTATAATATGTCTAAGAACTCTGATACTAACATTCCTATGAAGGGTGTACATGATTTGTACGACTTCAGAGAGACAGGTATGCGGTCAGTAGATGACTTTGGTATTGTTGGTGCTAGTATTGATGCAGCACGTATTGCTTCTAATAAAGACACAGTATATGGTCGTCTAGGTAACTTCATTAGTGAACCTGCTCTTAAGTATGGTCTTGAAACACCTGGTGGTGTAGAAGAGATTACTGTAGGTCTTACTAAACAGCTTAAAGATGCAGACCGTTATAGGATGGATGCAGCTGATTGGGCTATTAGTTTTGATGAAGTTATAGCACAAGGTGATAATCTAGTTGTAGAACTGTTTGACCCTTCTGCTAGTGTAGATGACATTAAACGTCTACTTGGTCCATCAATCCAGACTAATGAGTTTGGTGTTGATGTATTAACTGAAGAAGGTTACAGTGGAGCACTACGTTCCATTAGTAACATGGTTAGTGACTATACTGATATGGATATAGCAAGAGCACAAGCTTATACTGCTACATCTATGGCTGGACAGATTGCTGATTTATCTGAAGGTGTCCGTATTAATAGAGGTTCTATTGCTGTTGATACTGCTAAAGAAAAGATTCGTGATAATCTTGCTTTCTTACAACAACTTGTAGGTTCTACTAAATACTATGCAACTAAAAAGCGTGGTTTATTAGCTCTTGGTGAGCGTATTAAAAACTTTGGTAAATCACCTGAACAGATTTCACAATCAATTCGTGAGTCTTACCCTCAAGCTTTGAGGAGTATTCAGTCAGATAGTGAGAAGTTTACTGAAAGCTGGGAGTATTTACAAGCTAATCGCCCTGAGATCTTAGATTCATTCCTTGAACTATATGAACTTAGTGATGGTAAGATTAATACTATTGCTAAAATGAATGACGATATTCTAAATACTTTTGTTAGGTGGCGTCCTATCTATGATGGTACACCAGAATCACCTAATATCCTTGCACAAGCTGTAAGGGGTAATTACTATAACTCACTATTGTCTGCTCCTGCAACTGCAGCTAAGGCATTGTACGGTAACCTAAGTGGTTTAGTAGCTGAACCTGTTGCTTATTTTGCTGGTTCAATGATGCGTGGCGATCTTAAGTCAATGCAACGTGGTTGGATGGCTTACAGTGCTCTCTTTGATACACAAAAGAAAGCATTACCATATGCTGGTAAGTTGTTTACTAAAGCATCACAGAACCCTAACTCTGTAAAAGGTCAAACACGTCTTGATCTTGTCATTAAACAAGAAGAGAAACTAGACCAATATCGTTTTATTGCAGAACAAGAGTCTGTACGTGGTAACCATGGTTTTAAATACTTAGTTAAACTATTTGAAGATCAACAAGCAATGGCAGCTGATCCTGTATTTAGGTTAACACCTAACTTGTTTACAGGTTTTGATGGTTGGACTGGTGCTACATTAGCTAATGCACAAGCACGTTTCCGTGCAATGGATGAGCTAGATCGTTTAGGTGAAGCTGCAACACCAACTAAAATTAAAGAACTGGCTGAAACTGAATACAATAGTATGTTTGATAAGAACGGTATTGTTGTAGATCAGGCTGTTAAGTACAACAATGCTGATATTGCTCTTAACTTAGATACAGGTTTAACAGAACAAGTAAATGGTTTGCTTAGAACATTACCTGGTCTTACACCATTCCTTACGTTTCCAACAACGATGATGAATATGGTAAGAGTAGCTGATGACTATTTACCTGCACCATTACGTTCATTCCAAGCAGATGTTAATGATTTAGCATATACACCTGTACAAACTTTTATGGAATCACCTGAATTAGTAGATAAGATTCTACTTAAGCGTGGTCATAAAATTAATCAGATGGATGAGACTGCTAAATTAAATACTATTGTTGATCTAAAAAATAAAACTCTTGGTAGAAAAGCTATTGGTAGTTTTGTTACTACAATGGTTGTTGGCAGTGTCTTGAAGGACAAGCTATTTGGTGATGGTTTATTTAGTACAACAGGTGATGGTTCAGTTGATCGTCAACTAAATCGTGCACGTCAGAAAAACAGTGGATTTAAAACACGTTCTGTTGTTGGTCCTGATGGTACTAGGTTTGAGTATAATGAACTACTTGGTCCTGGTTTAAGTAACTGGGTTGCTATGGTTGCTAACATTTCTGATAACTTTGACATGTTAGGTGAAGCTGCTACTGAACACTTATTTGAAAAGTCTGCTTTTATTCTTGCATCAGCCTTAACAGATCAAGCTGGTATCTCTGCTTTACGCCCTCTTGTAGAAACTTTAAGTGGTAATAAATTTGCAGCTAATCGTTTTGTAGCTGGTCAAATTAACTCACTTGGTCCTCTTGGTGGTATGCGTAATGAGTTTGGACGTATCCTTGATGGTGGTTATAAAGAAGTAAATAATACTATTATTGAGCAACTGCTTAATCGTAACCAACTTATTGGTGTTATTGATCAAACTAATAGACTACCTACTGTTATCAGTCCTATTAGTGGCGAAGCACCTAACAAGTATAGTATGCTACAACGTATCTATAATACTTATTCTCCACTTAAAGTACATCCTGCAATGTCTAAAGAAGAACAATTCTTATATGACATTGAATATGATGTATCATCTGCATTTAAAACACGTAATGGTGTTGAACTTCTAGCTGAAGAACGTGCAGAGTTAAACGCTAAAATGGGTAAGCGTGGTTTCTTTAGACAAGAAATTAATAGGATTAGTAAGATTGCAGATGTTCGTAATACAATAAAAGAATTAAAAGAAGCAAGACGTTTTCCTAATTTTATTAGTTCTGAACGGCTACCAATTGGTAAGTATGATCAAATTCATATCTTACTAAAAGATGCTCAGAAACAAGCTGAAGAGTTAGCATTTGCTGAACTTGATTCTGAAATGCAAGATGCTATTCAACAGCGTATTAATCTGAAGAAAATGAATGAGAGAAATGCTGAACTAGGAATTATCCCAACGAATCGTTACTAATGGCAATTACACAAACTACATATACAGGGAATGGTTCTATAACGAACTATTCATTTACATTTGAATATTTGAAACAAGCTGATGTTAAGGTAACACTTGACACAGTTGCTACAACTGCATTTACATTTGCTAACGCTACAACGCTGTCATTCAATACAGCACCTGCTAATGGTGTCGCTATTCGTATCTTTCGTGATACTGTTATTGATACTCTTAGTTCTACATTCTTCCCAGGTTCCGCCATTAAAGCTGAGGATTTGAATGAGAACTTTACTCAAAGTTTATACGTTACACAAGAGTCAGATGCTGAAGCTACATCAGCTACAACTACAGCTAATGGAGCTGTAACCACAGCTAACTCTGCTGTGACGACTGCTAACAGTGCTTCAACAACTGCAAACTCAGCAGACACTAAAGCGGATGCAGCCGTTGCTACTGCAAACACAGCTTCTACTAACGCTAGTGCTGCTGTAACTACTGCTAACACGGCATCAGCTAATGCAACAACTGCTGTTAACACGGCAAATACTGCATCAACTAATGCCACTACAGCAGTTAATACAGCTAACGCTGCTACGACTACAGCTAACACAGCACTAACAAACTCACGTGAGTCTAATGGTTCTGGTGGTTTTAATACTGCTATTTCTATAGCTAATGCTGCATCAACTACTGCAACGACAGCATCTACTAATGCATCAGCTGCAGTAACTACTGCTAATACTGCTTCGACTACGGCTAATACAGCTAATACAAGTGCATCGGCTGCTGTTAATACAGCTAATGCTGCAAGTGCTGCTGTGTCTAATGCTGTGCTATTTACGTTGATTGCAAACGTTGCATCTATTCCTGGTAGTCCATCTAATAATGACTACATTGAGATTGGAAATAGTACAGGTGTTGAATCCTTTAGTCCACTTAGTGGTCTTCCTAGTGGGTTTGTAGGTGCTAGTGGATTGACTGTACGTCTTAGGTACGACACCTCAAGCTCTAGCTGGGTGTTTATGAATTACTTTGCTAACGATAGTGAGACTCGCTATGTAGCTATTGGTAATCCTAACCCTACTTACTACGCTAACCAAGCTGCTTTCCCTAGTGCTGCTACTTATCACGGTGGTGTGGCTCATAGCCATGCTGACGGTGCGATGTACTACGCACACGGTGGTAACTGGATTGAGATGGCAAAGGATAGTGATGTCACTACTAACGCTACTGCGATTGGCACAAAGCTGCCACTAGCTGGCGGTACATTAACTGGTGATCTAACACTATCTGGTAATCCTACTGCTGCTAACCATGCAGCAAATAAGACTTATGTAGATACAGAAGTTGCAGGCATTGTGTCTTCTGCACCAGCAACATTAGATACACTTAATGAACTTGCTGCAGCACTGGGAGATGACGCTAATTTCTCTACTACAGTAACTAATAGTATTGCTACTAAACTACCACTTGCTGGTGGCACGTTAACTGGTGACCTTACTATTCCAGATAAGATTATTCATAGTGGTGATACTGATACATCTATACGTTTTCCTGCTGCAAATACAGTTGCTATTGAGACGGCTGGAACGCAGCACGTGACTGTTGACAGCTCGGGCAATGTTGGAATTGGAACGGACAGCCCTACTACGACCTTAGATGTTAATGACAGCCAAGCATTTTTACAACTTAAGTCAACTGCTGGTACAAATGCGGCAGGTTTTCAGCTTGTTCCTGGAGGCCAATCCCAAGCTTTTTATATTTATAACAATGGTAGTCGCAACTTAATATTTGAGGATCACTCAACCGAGCGGATGCGAATTGACAGTTCGGGAAATGTTGGGATTGGAACGTCAAGCCCCACTGCAAAATTACACGTTAATGGCACTGGTCAATACACTGGCGCACAGCGTGGTGGTGTATCGACACTGACATCAGCAGCTACTATCACAATTAACTTTAATGATTCTAACCATTTTACCCTTACTACAGGACATGCAGCAATTCAATTTGCCAATCCAACAACAGAAGTAGCAGGACAAACTGGTTCTATCTTTATTGTGCAAGGTTCTACTACTTGTGCTGCTCCTACCTGGGGTAACCAATGGTTCTTTGCTGGTGGTACTGCTCCATCTCTAACAGGTACAACTGGTAAAGTTGCACGTATTGATTACATTGTGCAAGAAGCTGGAAAGATTCATGCAGTAGCAACAGATAACCTAACGTACACGTCTTGATATATGCCAGTATTTAATAACATGCTAGCCGGTGCCAGTGGTGCTACCGGCGGTGGCTACGAGATCGAACGTAGTCTTAGGTTTAACTCAGGAGACTCAAGTTATCTTAGTCGCCAACCAAGTGCTGCAGGTAATCGCAAGACGTGGACTTGGAGCGCATGGGTAAAACGTAGCGGAATTGGCGCAAACGATAATTTATTTAAGGTGGCAGGATCAGCAAGTAGAGATACTCAGTTCACAATTATGATACATAATGGCAACTATGTGTCTATTGATTATGGTGGCGCATTTTATTTAAGATCAACTCGTCTACTGCGTGACCCCAGTGCTTGGCAGCATTGGGTTGTCTCTGTAGACACCACAAACTCTACAGCAAATAACAGAATAAGGCTATACATCAATGGAGTTGAAGAAACTGATTTTGTCACAAGAAACAACCCCAACCAAAATGAAGATCTTGGTGTTAATAGAGCAAGCGAGCATACGATTAGCACTAATGACAGCAGTGGTCTTGACGGCTACCTAGCCGACATTCACTTCATTGACGGGCAGGCACTTGACTATACAGCATTTGCTGAATTTGATGCAAACGGTGTACTTCAGCCGAAGAAGTTTGCTGGTAGTTACACTCTTCCAGCTTCTGGTGTTGTCTACAGTTCTTATGTAACAGGATCACCTTATTCAAGCCTTTATACTGCTGATCAAGCCTTTGATGGTAATGCTGATACAAGCAATATGTCGCTTGCAGCAGGCGGTGCAACAATGACATTTACGCCTCCTTCTGCAATTCCGGTAACATCTAGCTTGCGAATTTGGGGAGCCCATGCCGGATCAGGTGGTGACCTAAAAATTAATGGAACTAGCGTTGGTTCTCAAATAGCTAATACATACCAGTGGAATACCATTACTGGTATTACAAGTATTACATCTATCGCTTGGAGTAGCGTCAATGGAAATAGTGCCTTTCTTGTTGGGGCAATTGAAGTCGATGGAACTGTCTTAGTAGATGGCACTGCGGCTCAAGGCGCTAATTCTTTCCACCTAGACTTCAAAGATAACAGCAGTAGCTCGGCTCTAGGCACCGACTCATCTGGTAACTCAAACACCTGGACCGTTAATAACCTTGTTGCGACTGCTGGTCTTGAGACTGCTAATCAAGGATTTGATGTTGTTACGTATACCGGTAATGGTGGTACGCAGTCAATTTCAAGTTTGGCGTTCCAACCAGATTTTGTCTGGATAAAAAACAGAAATGCAAACGGTAGCCATGATCTTTACGACGTTGTGCGTGGTGCTGACCTTGTTTTAAATAGTGATGCCACTCATGCAGAATATTCAGGCAGTGGCCGTTTAACTGGTTTTAGCAGCAATGGTTTTTCCTTGGGTTCACAACCTGCAGTTAACATTAACGGAGGTCCATTTGTTGCCTGGTGCTGGAAAGCTGGTGGTGCTGCAGTATCA
>Ga0181388_1000617_pt1 | contig 11637 bp, 9 predicted proteins | sample 11SPOviralmetaG_FD_130120 | JGI IMG/M metagenome (GOLD analysis project Ga0181388, IMG submission 130120) | Marine viral communities from the oligotrophic San Pedro Time Series (SPOT) site, San Pedro Channel, CA, USA - 11 SPOT_SRF_2010-05-17 | ecosystem: Environmental > Aquatic > Marine > Strait...
ATTTCACAGTAGATTTAACTGATACACTACACAATGTTCTATCATTAAAATTATATTCAGTTTCAATCCCTTATACCTGGTATACATTTGATGTAGCCTATGGAACAGATTGTTTTTTAGTAAGATGTGATGATAAATATTTCCCTGTAAAAATTACAAGTGGTAATTATAACTTGGATAAAGATGATGATGGTTATATTATAAAAGTTATTAATAATGCATGGAATAGTGCAAGCATTACGTTGCCGACTGGTAACGTAACATTAAAATCTTGTTCTGGAATTGATGATGATGATACTGATATAAATCCGTTTAGTTATAACCATCAAACAGGTAAAGTAACATTTGCTGTACCAGATAATTGGACAAATTGGGAAATATATTGGTATGTCCAACCAGATGAACTTGATGATGATATAACAGATGCATGTGGATCTACATGTGGTATAGGTAAAAAGGCAAATTCAAATTTAGGATATTTACTAGGATTTAGAAATAGTACTTATAATGATACAGATTTACCAAAAGATGTTAATGGTAATACCATCACAACAAAACTTTTAATAAGTGAAGGTATAATTAATTTATATGGACCTAGATATTTAATGTTAATAATAGATGATTATAATCAAAATCACCTTAATAAAGGATTAGTAGCAATTCAAGACACAGCTAAAATAGCAGATCTTCCTTCATATTATGACCCAAATTTACCATGTGTAAATACAGTTCCTGATCCTAGTCAAGGAGTATTACAGTCATATCCATCAGTAATAGCAGATGGTCCTAGGAAACTTACAAAAGCAAAACGAGATACAATTAATTCCATAATGAAAGATAGAAAACAAACAACAAGTACAAAACTTAAATCGGTTACCGATTCAGATATGTTTGCATTAATACCACTAAAAAAGAGTATTACAACTCAAGTAGGTGAAGGTCTAACAGAATTCAGTGGTCCAATACAAGTAAATGAAAGGATATATTTTGGACCAGTAGATATTGATAGATTAAGAATAAGATTGGTTACTGATAAAGGGGATACATTGAATTTAAATGGCAATGATTGGTCTTTCTGTATGATAGCGGAAGTTTTATATCAATATTAAAATCTATATATTATATATATGAATGAACTATTAAGTGTTCTAGGATTTTGGGGACCATATATACTAATATTAACAACTACATATTCATTGATAATATATGATTTAAATTATGTAAATTATTATTTACTATTCACTATTTTTGGTAGTATATTTAATCATATAGTAAAAGATCTGATAAGACAACCAAGACCAAAAAGACCACGTTATTTATACGATTTTGAGAAGGATAAAAAAAATGGTGTTTATACTGGGGCTCAAACATATGGTATGCCATCAGGACATGCACAGAGTAGTTTTTATTCAATGTTTACAGTATTATTTACAGTACCAAATAATTATATAAAATTAGGTAGTATATTAATAGCATGTAATACGTGCTGGCAAAGATGGGTTTACAGAAATCATACTATTATACAAATATTAATAGGATCATTATGTGGAATATTTATATTTTGTTGTGCGTTAAAATTTTCAAAAATCAATTTTCATAGCCTTATATAAATCAAAAACTAGAGATTCATTTTGTACAAGAGTATCCGTTTGATCTGAATGGAATTTATCTAATTGTTTTTTAAGTTTTTTAAAGTTTCTCTTGATACTAGTAGCGATATTCTTAAATAAACCAGCTATTTCTTTATTATTTAAATCAATATCTTTTTGGTTTAAAATGAGTTTAAAAAATTTGAATGCTATTTCAAGATTTGTAAAATTATTAGCCAATTTATGTAAAAATAAGATCGGTTTATTATTTCTAACTTCAAATTCAAAATCTTCTCTACCACAAATACCAGTATGCATACTAACTAAAACAGCACATTGTATATCATTATTAGATTCTCTATCTAGATCCCTATAAAATTTATCTATTTCAGATTTTTGTACGTTTTTGCTATAATTCTTATTTTCAACCATCAAAACAATATCATCTTTTCTAACAATGAAATCGCCTCTACCAGACTCACTATGAGTATCTAAGATTTCACTGCTAGGAAATAGTAAATTTAATTTTTTAAATATAAATTCTTCTCCTTGTTGACCCTTTAAAGTAGAATTTTGAGAGATTGTTAACTGTTGTAAAAACCGTTGTCTTTCCTTATCTAAATCTACATGTAATGATTTAACAATTGATTCATTACGTGTTCTTTCATCAAGTAGCCTAGATTGGAATTTATCATCTAATTCTTTATAAAGAGAGTTATATTTTTCATTCCATTTGTCTCTTTGTTCTCTCAATTCTTGTTGTTGTAATTTAAGATCAACTAATTGTTTTTTATATCTAGTATCAAAATCATTTTCTATAGATTCTTGTAAATTACGTTTTTGAGTAATAAAATCTTTTTTTAAAGTATTTATTTGAGAATTGAGAGAATCTATAATAGTATTATTATTATCATGTTCACCTTTATGTTTTCTCTCAAGATCATTAATTTTATCTTCCCAATCTTTATTATTCCAATATTGTATTTTAGTATTTCCTTGTTTAAAAAACTCCATCCCTAACTGTATAACCTTTAATTTATCACTATTTTTTAATGAAAAAAAATCATCTATAGACTCATCATTAGGTATATATACCTCAACTACTTCAACTTCATCATCTGACATAATATTATTAATATTATATCACATGTTACTTTTAATACTTAATTATCATACTATAAATTTCAGCCTTTTCTCTATAGCTTTCATTTTTTTTTGTAGATTGTTCATGACCATACTTTAATTTTATATTAAGTAATGCAAATTTATTCTCAGCTGAAAAAACAGCACTATTTTTTATAACTTTGTAATACCTTAAAACTTGATCGTAAATAACTAATGTATCATCAATATTAGAGTAAATATATAGATTAGGATATTTTTTTGCATGATCAATATTTTTTATAGGATCATAACTATACATATAATCATAAACAGCTTTATTTTTAGGATTTCCCCATTCTTCATACTCTTCAGTTACTAGAGGTTGACAACTATCAGTCATAGTATCAATAACTTCAACAAACGGTACACCTAATATAGCAAAATTAGCCAATTCAGGTTTCATATTAATAACAGAACCAATAAGTAATCCACCAGCACTTCTTCCCCATATAGTTAATTTATCATTAGAAGTATATTTATTTTCAACTAACCAATCTCCAGCTGCAATAAAATCATGAAAAGTATTTTTTTTATTCATAAGTTTTCCACCAAGCCATGTAGAATAACCGTTAAATGAGCTACCTCTTATATGAGCATAACAATAAATAAAATCTCTATCTAATAAAGTAATAACCGCGGAATCAAATGATGGATCTATAGTATGTCCATACGAACCATATCCATATAATAGACATTTCTTATTTTTTAAAGAATTACCTTTTTTATATAACATAGTAACAAAGACATTTTTATTGATTTGATATAATTTCTCAACATATTTATTAGGATTATATTTATCTCCTTTGAAATCATAAACAGTAGTTACCTTTAATGTATCAATATCTATACTTACAAGTTTTGTAGGATGAATAAATGTAGTATATTTTAAAGAGATAGTATTATTATCTATATCAAGATTACTAATATATTGAAAATAAATACTGTATTTTGCATTAATAAGAGAAAGTGTTTTGATTTTCTTTGTAACTAAATTATAAAACAGTATTTCACGTTTTTGTTTCTCTCTAATAACACTAATTAAATAGTCACCTTTCAAAAAGAATGTCTCATATGTAGAGTTTTTATTATTAGGTATCAGAGATGTAAATTTTTTGAAATCAGTAGTTGTAGATATAGAGGTTTTATTATAGTATTTTTTTAGAACATACCATTTCCCCCTCCAATGATCTACGAAAGTTCTAAGATGTTTTTTATAACTACCAAGTTTTTTACAAGTTACTCCATTGATAAGATAAGGTACGGATGTGGCATAAGTTCTAACATCAACTATGATATATTGTCTATCGGATGACTGATTAAATGAAATCATTTTACCCCTATTTTTCTCATGAAAAATAAGAGAATGTTTTTTAGTATAAATATTATAACAATAAACTTTAGATGGTCGGAGATCAACAGTATCATATTTAATATAGTAAATCATACTAGAATCATTAGAAAAAACAGATGAACTACTACAATTAGATACGATTTTATCGGTTTTCCCGGTTTTAATATCGCGAATAAATAAATCAAAAAGACGATCTCCTTTGAGATCAATAGAATAAGATAAATATTTTTCATTATTTGATATTGTATAGTCTCCTACAAGAAAGAAGTCGTTTTTACCCGATAATTTATCCCAATCTATTAATAGATTTTTTTTAGAGTTGTCATAGTAGAATAATCTACCATAGTTATCATTTTTCTTCTTTTCAATAGAGTAGCTATATTTATTTAATTTAGTTTTAGGAAGCTCGTTATGTGGTTTAGATTTAGATTTCATTTCCTTAACAAGTTTATTAACTAAACTATTATCAATATATTTTTTAGATTGATTATTGAATTTTCGTATTATTGATTTATCTTTATTTTTTCTAGTAACATTATTATAAGTTTTTTTACATTTTAAAGTTTTCTTCATACTATAATATAAATCTATAATATATTAATAATGGGTAATGTATTTGTAAAAACGACCAAACCGATAATAGAAAAAAGTAATCTGATAATGGAAGAAGAGAAATTAATATCAATGCCACATAAAAATTTGACAGAATGGGAAAAAGCTGATTATAAAAAAAGAAAGGATAGAGAGAATATCAAATAATATAGATATCTAGTAATTTCTTGCATTTGTCATGATTAGTAAGTACTATATCAACATCGCGATACATTTCTTTAATTATATCATCTGAAGTGTCTACATTTATGAAGAGCTTAAATTTCAATCCAAATTTGATACATGTCTTTACATTTATAAGATGTAGACACACATAATTATAATTAGGTGTTGTATGAATTAAAGATATACGCAGGGCTTTGCAGTCACCTTTTGTAAAATTATGAGACATTTTAGTACTTAATATATATTAATATAATGATTTTATATATATTAAGTTTCAGAAGTATTATCAGTTTTAGATTGAGTAGGTATAATATCAAGAGCAATAATTTCACAATTATAAGGTAAATAATCATTATTGGAAAGGATCTTACCCTCACATATAAATTTCATAGTTTCTATAGGAAAATGTGATAAAGTAGTAGTATGTAAATATTGTTTAATTTGGTAAATAGTATTGTTGTCAGAAATAGTAATTGGAATTTTAAATCCAGTTTTAAGATGAAAAATCACAGATTTTCTCATTATTATACTTATAATAAAAAATTATATTATTATTTTGAAAGGAAATTTGGTTTATTATACAACCATTTATATTTTTTCACTAGATAATTCCTAAATAAAATAAAATGCTGTGTCTATAGTAATATGTGGGTCGTCCTATAAAATCAACTTTTATAGCTGTTTTCAATACCTGTAAAATTTTTGGGTTTTTGATAGTTAATATTGAGATTTATACAAAACAAGGATCAAAAAGTGTGTTTTTTATGAATTTTATAGGACGCTCTAATAACCTTCCAACAAAATTTTTAAAATTTATGTAGGAATGTTATGTAGTACTGAAAAAAAGGCACTATTTTAATAAGAAAAAGGTTTAAAATTATAATATCAATGAAATTTAGAATGGAAACATTGGAAACATTTAGTGACACTGAAAAAGTAGCACGTACATACCGATGTGTGGCGTGTGACTATATAACGTCACGCAAGAATAATTATAAGAAACATTTATTGACACGTAAACATCAAAAAAGTAGCAATGGAAACATTGGAAACGCTAAAAATGTAGCATCTAAAAAAGACGTATGTTCCTACACTGCCAGTGCTTCTAATAAAAATTTTATTAATTTCTTTGCCTCACAGAGTAGTGGTAAAAAAAGTAGCAAAAGTAGCAAAAAAGTAGCAAAATATTATAATTGCTCTTGGTGTAACAAGTACTATAAATCAAGGTCAGGCTGTTATAAACATGAGTCCAGATGTAAAGGAAAAATAACAGATGAGAAATTATCAGAATTAGAGAAAAAGGTTTTATTATTAGAACAAAATCAGAAAGAAAATACAATAGTAACTCAGAATAATATAATAAACAATAATATAACAATCCAATTATTTCTGGATAAAAATTGTGGAAATGCTATGCCATTAGATAGTTTTGTAAAAAATCTTCAGATAAGTATGGATGATCTATTTAAAACTAATCAAATAGGATATGCAAATGGATTAGGTTCAATAATTGTAAAAAATCTTCAAGAACTAGAATTTGCACAGAGACCAATTCATTGTAGTGATCCAGAGAAATTTAAGTTTTATGTAAAATATGATAAAGAATGGAAAAAGGATAATGGAGAGATAGTAGGAAAGGCGGTTGAGAATGTAAGAAAAGAAGCAAATACAACTGTTGTAGAATATGTGAAAAATCAGAATGATGTACCTGAGAAAGATATGGTGGAAATAATGAAGATAATTCAATCATTGAATAAGATTCCACCGAATATGCAGGAACAAAATTTAATAATAAAGAAAATAGGCAGTTCAGTAGTGTTAGATGACAGTTTTAACGAAATAATAAATTAAATAAATAGATTTATTGAATATATTTATTTAAAATAATTGAAAACACAAATTACTATGATGGCGTGGTATTGTAATACGAATTTTTCTAGTAGGTTGATAAAATTGTCTAAAATCCCAACCTACACAAGCAGGATCCCGATAAGCATCTGTATCAGAACAAAAAAACGGATCATTTCCCATGGTTGTTTGAAATCCATCACCATCAGGATTCAAACCTGGAGAGCGATTAGCTGTTCTATTTGGTCCTTGTGTAGCTAAACAGTTAAAAATATTATACACTTTTTTATAATAATATATGAAATTGGAAATCCCAGACCCCTCTGGATTTAGTGCTCTATTAGTAAATTCTGAAACAAAGAAAGATAAAGCTTCTCTAGTCATAATAGGGTTGTATAACTCCGTCATAACGGAATGTTGTGTGCCGGAATTATTAAACAAAGTTTCCAAATAACAGTATACTGGTGGTATAAGATGTGTTATCAAAGCAATATTTTCTGGAGGAAATTGTATTTGCGCGGACATGGTTCTTATTGCATCAGCGAAAGGAGCATCCCCTTCTGTATCCATCTTATTTGGATAAGAAATGATATCATGCGTTTCATACATGAAGTGAATAACGTCTGCATAAGTAGTCTTGTGACTAGAAGGAAACTTTTGTTGAACCTGACCAACATGAAAGAAAAATTCAAATAATAAAGCTTGTGTCATTGCAATCATAGATGTAAACATACATATTGATGGTGGTTGTATATAATTCAATGATTGCCATTGATTAAAATTCCAACTGTTTCTAGCACCTTGCCTAGTAAACAATGTACGTAAATCAGATGAAAAATCAGTTGCTTGTTTCCTTCTACCAGTAGTACCCCCCGAATTATCATCATATATTCGTTTACCCTGGACATCTATCGTTAATAATTGTTGTCTCCTTTGTATCCATTGTATCCATTTATCTCCATCCATTCCAGGAGGACATGTTGATACATTACGGTCACGAGACGCGACAGTTAAAATAGGTCCTGTAAATTTTTCGTATAAATACTGCTCAAAGTCAGCATTCATTCCAGATAAAGGTGCATCTTTACCCCATAAAGCCTGTTGATGCTGCAACTCGCTGTCCAGGGGGTCTACACCCCAATTTAATAATAATGACATATAATCTTGAGCTCTTTTAAAATTACCAGTCCACCAGCATTGTACATATAATGAATTATTGAATATTTCTTTGACAACTGGACTAGCAGCTTGTTCCCAACCACTTTTACCGTTTGTATCTTGAAAAGCAAAAGTTCCAACAAACTCATCAATTCCATACTGATAATTTTTTGGTTGTGAACCGAAGCCATATGCTTGGTTCCATTGAGTAATTGGTTGATTGTAATTGTGGTTGGCGATATTCCACTTAGCAGCATAATCATGAAAAGTGTAAGCGCGCTCAGGACCTACTTCTGGCTGGTTGATATTCCCGCTCTTCACGTTAGGATATAATGCAAGTGTAAACAATCTATCAGGACAGATTGTTAATTCATTAGTAAGAGAACCATCCGATAGTGATTTTTCAGTTAGACAGAAAGCTCTACCGAATGTTTGTTGCCATTGATGGTCAGGCATAATTTGCGGATCATTTAGATCCTTTCTGCCAGAAATAAAACCAAATAATAATCCTTTACGTTGTTCATGCCAACCAGTTTGATAATGATTATTAGTACCATTCATATATCTATAATTAGACGCTAACCAATGTTGCTCCATTAATGCCGAATTATGATTAGTAGAACAAGCATGACCATCACGCGAATGTAAAACAAGTGGTCCATTGTAATTAATTAGTTTATCAGGACTTGTACCATTTAAGTCAGTTAAATGGTGCATAAGCGATTGTTGTGAACTATTTAAATCTCCCAACCACAGTGTTTTTTTCCAGTCAGTCAAACCTTTATAAAGAATTCCTCCCACCCGCACACAAAACATAGTATTTGCATAATCCGTTTGAATATAAGGAATAATTCTAATTAATTGACCAATCATAGGTGTACCTGCATTAAGGAGATTAACATTAGCCCTAATTTTCCCTCCGATGTTATCATTACTATTACCTGGATTAGCATCACCATTCCCATGCGTTCTAAAGCTTATATTAGATGGACCTAGAATTGTTTGTCTAAGAGTAGGCACATCGTAGGTACAGAAAAAAACTCTGGAACAGTAACAAAATTTCAAGTCTTCATTGGTTAATGGGCGATCGGTATGAGGAATCAATGGTACATGATGAGCATACTTTGGGATTCCTTGACCACCATCACCTAAACAGCCTGCATAATACCATAATAGTGCATATTGATCTTGCCAATTTAGACATGAATCACACCGAAGTAACCATGACTGACATACGTTTTGAATTGCAGCTACAATTTCATGATAACCAGACATATTATGATTCGGAATCATCTTGTCAATGTCTTTTCCAAGAGCATAAACAGTTTGTTTAAAAGGACCATCCCACCTTTTTTCAAAAGGCCGACCTACAGTAGTTCCTCGTGGGTCTGGTTTTCCTCCTTCGTTGGTTATTGGAAATGTATGTAAAATTGCTAACAAATCCCAACAGTATTTATCTATACAATATCTAATTCCAACACCACTATCCTGTTGGTTAGGCTGACTAAAAGAATATAACCTAGGGTTTCTAGGTTTATGAGGACTATGTATATTAGTACATATTAAAGCAGATACTGAACCAATTAACATCCAAGCAAGATATTTTCCCATGGCTCCACTACCCCATGCCGGGTTACCATGCCAATCCTGCCCAATTTTCGTTCCCGGGTTCAGACAATTCCAATTTTCTGCTTTAAATGCAGTGACTGGAAAAAAATGAGAGATAGTGTACATTTCAGGGAGGGAATTAGGTAGAAAATAACAATATTCAAATTTATCTTCAGGAATACTTCCACCATTTATTAACGTATGCATGGATGGAGCTGACTCAGGTGGTAAATATGAAGTATAGTTAACCTGAGTTTGTTCAAAAACATTTTTGATATATTTGCCTGCTATACAACCACAATCTTGTCCCCTATTACCAGAATCAATACCATCTTCATTCCAAGGCCACCGAGCTGTTTTTGCTTCTGGAGAGTTTCCAGTAAAAATACGAGCTGTTTGAATTCCGAATCCATCATTATTTATAATCTCTTGAAGTGGTCCTTTGCTGTTCTGTAGAGAAATACCATTAGTCTGTGGTGCAAATCCTGGTAATGCAGAGGCACTACCCCCTTTTTGATTAATATTTTTTCTACTAAAACGCCGTTTATTTTTTCTACTAAAACGCCGTTTATTACTTTTAGTAGATTTTCTACGTAAAGAGTTATTTTTTGAATTACGCTTCTTGCTCTTACCCATTTAGTATATATATATTACATATTTAATTTAGCATAAAATTGCACAAATTGCAAAATGTTTTTTTAATCTAAAGTAAAAGTAATAGAAATGAGTTTATTTGATTTGCAAAAAGTAATCAAAGAGCATGAGAAGCTTAATAAGAACAATGCACATGATATTAAAGATTTCTTTAAAACACACAAAGTAAGACGTAGTGAGATTTCATTACCATACTATCAAGATTGGCGTAGAGAAAATGAAATAATTCATAAGCATCAAAAAAAGGAAACTAAAACAAAAAAAGGAGGTGGAAAACATGGGAGTCAATTAGTAAATGTACTATTAGTAGGAAATAGTAATAATAATGAAGAAATATTTATAGGATATATAGATGAAAATGAAAAATTTAATTATACTATTAATAGAGATCCCAATACATTAACTATTGCGAATGGAGATAATTTTAGTATGAATGATAATAAATTATATATTGATAGAGATGGGGGAGAGAGAGAAGCAGTAGATCTAAAACCTATAGCTACTATGGAGGTAGATGATGAGGCTATGATAGAGTTACTTAAAAATGCAAAAGATGGTCATAATAGTACGCCTTTAACTGGAGGTAAAAGTCGTGATTGGGTATACAAAGTAGATGCATTTGGTCATGAATTAGTAATGAAATCAAATTCAAGTAATGATGAATATTTATGTATATGTAAAGCTTACATAAAAGGGATACCAGTAACGCCACCATTAGGATTATACAATAATAATATTATAGTAGAGGCTTTTATTAATCAAGGGGATCATAAAGAGGACTATTTAAAAGCTACGTACCGACAAGATATATTTACAGATTTAAAAAATAAGTATAATAAAATATTAGAAACTTTTAAAGCCGCTGACATGGGAGGTGATTTTAAATTAGATAATCTTATGATAAATAGTGACGGTGAAATAGTCATGACAGACTATTATGTACCTGGATGTAAAAAATGGAGTGAATGGGAAGCACTAGCTCAAAGAGAAGGATTAAATTACAGTTTTGAAGCACGTTTGAAACATTATGTTGAGGTAAAAAGACGTGATCATGAAGTAACATATATCCCAATTTTAAGAGAAAAGAATGGTAGTAATAAAGAATTCATAGAAAATTTTGGTGTTCCAAATGATTTATTATTGAATCCGTAAAAGCATAACTAAAATCAACAGTTATTTCTATAAAAATTATATTAAGTAAATGTTTGTTACCATATAAGGTGTATATTATATTAAATAGTGTTAAAAAATAAGTTTTTTAATATTTTTTAACTATTAATTAATATTTGTTATCATAAATGCTAATAATAAAACTTTTTTGTAAATACGGTCAGTAACAAATCAACAATTATAGAATCAACACTAAATATATTTTATATTTTCTTACGATAATGGTAAGAAAATATAAAACAGAACAAGATTATCAATCAACAGACAACAGTCTAAGAAAAGTGCCGAAAAACAACATAAAAAAAAGAACTGAAAAAA